>Ga0080004_1117651_pt1 | contig 91947 bp, 73 predicted proteins | sample WasSprMetagenome_FD_69207 | JGI IMG/M metagenome (GOLD analysis project Ga0080004, IMG submission 69207) | Sulfidic aquatic microbial communities from Washburn Spring, Yellowstone National Park, USA - WS (SPADES assembly) (version 2) | ecosystem: Environmental > Aquatic > Thermal springs > Hot...
TAGGTGGGGCTTCTGAGAGGGAGCAGTTAGAGAAGCTTAAACCAGTCATATACGAGATTGATAGGGTTTTAGCTGAACTGCTCAACATACCCGAGGATGTCGTGAAGCTTGTTGAAGACCAGTCGATATGCTCGTCGAGAGGAGGATAGCCGGAAGCAAAGAAGAGAAGAGGGAAAGCGTAAAGGGCGAAGCCGAGGTTAAGCTGAAGCCTCCCAGAAGACGCAAGAAGGCTGAGGGAACGCCTAGATCCTCCCCGCTGGAGCGGTTCACGGCCTAGAATAAGGTTACTGGTATTTCTTTGAGAGGTTTTCTATAGCCTTCTCGAGCAACTCCACCATCATTCATAAACATAAGCTCAACAATATATCCCCCTGAGAAAGTCTAGGTTAGAAGGGGTTATGCTTAATAAGCCACAAATCAAAACATTGAGACTATTTCTCCCCTTGGAGAATTAAAGTTATTTCTTCCCCGTCGAAGACCACTTTAACTATAACAAACTTGTTTAGTGCATTTTTCCACCCCTCGTTTAACCCCTCTAACTTCTCGATTTTAGCCAGATTTTTAAGTCCAAATTCAACGGATTTTACAACAGTTTTCGCTTTAAAGCCACTGATTAAGACATGTAGTTTTTGTCCCTTCAAATATGAAAGCTCGATTCTCAAAGTCTCTGTTTCGTCTTCAAAGCTTGCATGGAGAATATTTGCTGGTGTGGTAATCACTATATAATTGGATCTGCCTTTTAAGACTAAAGTATTTAGATCTGGGTCGAAACCCATTAAAAACAATGTGGGTTTAACTAAATCCTCAGGGTTTATATATGGGCCGTTCGCTGTATTGGCTATTAAATCCCAGGAGTCGGGAAAGGTACCAGCCAAACTTCCAGAAGTGATCTGTTGCCGCATACCGCTCGATAAAATGCCTTCTCCAATCACTCTCCATGAAAAACTACCATCATATTTCGATAGCCTCAACAGCTGATAGGCATAAACTAAACCGCACCATTGAACTGGTCTACCAAACCAGGGCCAAGTGTAGAAGGTTGCTCCAAAGACGGGTATGGATGCATAAGACATGACATATCTGTCTGGTACGGACCAAAGATATATAAATGGTAACCCCGTATAAGCCCAATACCTAGCCTTCTCAAGGTACTCTCGTTCTCCAGTAAATATGTAGGCTTCTAAATACGCTTCCAGTGCCTTAGCGGATGCGAGTATATCCGGTGCGTGTATGGGGATCTCCCACGTTTGAGCCCCTCTTGGAACAATGTATCGCTTCATCGCTTCAAGAGATTTTAGCCCTGAGGATAGAGCTTTTACATCCCCTGTTATTCTGGCCCACCTCAATATTTCAGCAGCATATGTAGCTGTTAATCCTACTTCTTTCGAGCCTACTCGACCTAAGATTTTGGTTCTCTCATTAGGTTGGAAACCCCATTCACCATCCACGTCTTGGCTCAAAATAAGCGAGTTTATATAATTCCCAATGTTGCTTAAACCTTCCTCTAAATACCCTTCGTAAAATGGTAGTTGCCATCCAGGTATATGACAACCTTCTCCGCTAGCAAGATAAGATGGCCCCTTCATATCTAAAGCAAGTTTAATGGATTCATTAAACCTTCCAACTAGTTCATACCTGAGTGAGGGGTCGTCTTCAATTAAGCTTGTAAGCCAAAGAAGAAGCGCATATCCTGGATAAGGCTTTGGGGTCCAGCCTGAGGCGTGACTCCATCCTTGTTGAGGCACCCACAGACTTTCCAAGTAAGCCCTCATTGAGAGTTTTAGCTCTTCATTTAGTGTTCTAGGCATATCTGGTTTTGGCAGTCCAAAAGCTCTAATCCACTCCAGAACGGCATCTAAGACTGTACTGGATATGCCTAAATAAATGTTAAAGTTAAGATATAGATGTTTTCCGTTTTTAAGGCAATAAGGTCTATAGGCTTCATCATCATTTTCCTTCGTCCATTCTGGGACTGTGGGAACAAAAATCATAAAAAGATGATTATTCTGTCCCTCAATCCAATTTGGTGAAGCAAACTGCAACGATTGAGGATAATGCCCCTCCTCATCCCAAACGCTATATGGATCCCAGAGGATACCGATTACTGTACTAGAGACTCTTAAAGCCATCACTGGTATGGTTATCTTTAATGGGTTGGGAGCGTTTCTAAAGTTATACGGTTTCTCAACATCCAATGTGTTTGACGATGCCTCATCATCTACAAGCCACTCTAAACCCGGAAGGAGAGCTTCATCCTTGGATGAGGCAAAACTTAACTCTCCAGGATAAAAGGCCACGGAGAACTGGATTACGCTAATATCCTCCAAAGCCTCTATTTGATTCTTAACCTTAACCGACTGATTCTCTATTCTCCATGTAGAGCTGAAGAGCCACTTTTCATCCTCGTAAACGAAGGTAATTGAGTTTTCGTTAACGTGAAAATCAACTTTATTAGGAGTTATAAGAGACATTTCCCTTAGTCCTCTCTCGTTGGCCAGAATTAATCGGGCAAAGCATCCGAAAACACCACAGATTTTGGTTTCGTTAATCAATGCGATTATAGGACCATATCCTATAGAAGACTTGAGAAAACGGATTAATGTGCTTCTTGCTTTGATAGCAAAGCTTCCGTCAGAAAGAGAGACAATCCCTTCAGGCACTTCCTCAAAGATTTTATTCTCTACTTTAATTTCTGGGAAAACCGGGAACCTGATGATATATATGGAATTTTCAGTCATATTAGAGGGCGCGTCTAACTCGATCTCAATTTTATGTAAGCCAGTATATGTAGCTATCAGACTCCAGTTTATATCTCGTTCCTCTCTTGGTGCTAATCTAATTCTTACACTGTTTTTTCCAAGAACCTGCAAATTTAAGTCAGCACTGAGCTTCAATTCAAGATTAAGCACTTCACCCCCTATATTGCTAACCCGAAGTCTTACATCAAATTCTCTATTTACAGTAGGTATAGGTGTGGAAAAGTAAGGTCCTCTTACTCTTATCATGGCACCTAAAACTGGAACTTTTATGTAACGCACAGATATTTTTGTACCATAGCAATCAGGCGGCTCTAAGTCGAGCCTAAGTTTTGTAATGACCCCCCTCCAATGCGGATGTTCACTCATATCGAAAACATATTCATGCCAATCGCCATCGGTTTTCACGAAAACAGACGATGTTTTCTCTTCATTCCAGTTGGGTGATTGATCACTAACCCAGTACAGCTTTAGCATTGAAGCGTTGCCTACAATTCTAATTAAAACTATTACTTTGAATTGTTTTTCAGCGATAACATCTACATCTGGGCTATGTAAGTAAGGGTCAAAGCCAACGACTGTGGCTGTTAATCCCTCTTCAGTTGGCTGAAACGCGGAGAAACCATGCGTTGCAACCCATCCTAGCGATGATCTTTCGGCATCAAAACTCCATTCATAGGAGTGGGGCTTTACGATTTTAGGTTTTTCCACGATGTAAAAAACTTCAAAAACTAAAATAATTACGAGTATAACAGCCATGTAGAGAGAAATTCTATTCGTCACAGTTTTCATATAATGGAGTCCCCATTTTAACTTTATTAAATTTTTGTCTAAAGGGCACGTCCGGTAGATCGCCATGAAAAGCCTCCTAAGCTAAAATATTGGGGGATTCTCCTTCGGCCAGTTAGAGGGCGGTACATAATGGTTAAAGATGAAGGATTAAGCCAAATCAGTTTATTGGAATAATTTTTAACACATTTTCACCTTAAAGATTCCAGATCCAAGAGATATAAATCTTTATTAATGGTTTTTCCATCAATATATAGTTCAAGAACTTCCATTGGACTTAGTTCCTTGAGTATCTCGGCCTCTTCACCTTTTCCCATAGCAAGTACTGGCTTTCTCCAATCGTTGATGTTGATAGGAAGCCTATACTCTCCTATGCTCTTAAAGCGGAGAATGTAAGCTCTGCTATAATATGGGGAATCGATCTTGGCAAAAGCAAACGTTTTAGGCTCATTACAGGAAATGAACTCTCTACCGTCTACTACCATCCTTTTGCAATTTATTCCAGCAAAACATTCCAGTTCTTGACTTCTAGATATTTTAAAGGCGACAACATGTTCTCCCTCATAAGAGATTTTATGATCCCCTAAATTAAGGTCAAAGACTAATTTCCTATCTTCTGGATTTAAATGCCCTTTTAAATGTCTCGTTAATGTTATAGAACCGTTAGGAAACTCATGAACTAAGTAATCAGTTTCCCTTGAAATCTTTTGGTAAACGCTCAATTTGCCCAGTTGGACTAGTATACGTTCGATCGCATCAACGGGTGGACAAAAAGCAAGGTAAATACATATTCCCTTTTCGTTAATTTTTCTAAGAACGCCAACTAATTTATCGTCTATTTTAGCTACTTTTTCAGATTCACTAGATTGTTCTACTTCAAACGGATATACCAGACTTCTGTAGCCTACTTCCTTAGTTGCTTCCGAGGGTAATTCTTGAAGGAATCCTACTCCGGTCTTATCAATCCAGTAATGGCATCTAGAGCAATCTTCAACGTTATATTCTCCAATTCCAGATAAAGCTCCCATAAATTCTATTTTCTCCCCCCGCGCATCATTACATTCCAACATAGTATCTATGGTCTTTATCCCGAGAAGAGATTCGAAATCCCTTTTAGCTGAAGTACCATCATGATAGAGGAGAACAGGTGGGCCGATGAATATTACTGTACCTCCGTTCAGGAGGAATTCCTTAATTTTCTCAAATGATCTCTTAAAAATAATCGGTACAAATTGCACAATTAAAGTATCGTAGGTATAATTATTGATTTCTATTTTATTATGCTCTATCTTTGCATACTCACTGAATTCTTCATCCGTTACGTAATCCGTAATATACAGAGCTGAGTACCATTGATGCATAGGGTAATAGTATGGGAAATATTTTGGAAAGATTGATAGTAAAGTTGTTTTTCTTGTAGCCATACCCTGTACAGGTTTTAAAATCCATGTAAATTCGCTTTCTAACCCAAAAGATGCCTCTATATCAGCAATGCTCTCTCGTAGCTTTTTTCCAATCTCGTTTAGAGACCAATAGCCATAATATCCCCATTCAGGTTTGCCCCCCTTAGAGAATGATGTGGCCAATGCGAAACCATAGTAATCGAGCTCGATATGCCCGCTTTCCCCAAAATCGGACCTACCTCCATTTTTCCAGAATCTTCTTCTAAACTTCCAAGAGTCAAAGGAACCAACTCTGATTTCCCTTTGAGCACAGTCATCTCCTATAGTGTTACACCAAGTATTGTGCCCTATGCATTCTATTTCGCCCCACTTTTTCTCTGCATAGTCTCTTATTTCCGCAATATAGCGTAAGTATAAATCTTCAAGTAACTCGAAGTAATACGCTTTAATTAAAAGAGTTTTTTCAACAGTCTCTAGAAATCTCCCCTCAGCTTTTCCGTCTTTCCTTCTTGGAAAGAAGATGAAGATCTTGTCCTCAAGAGAGATATTGTAAGTTCTATAAAAAACTTCGGCTAGGGCATCAGTCACGTATATCATATCGGGTAGATTAATCCCCTCACCATACTTCTTCCAGTTCCCCCAGTCCCACCAAATGTGAGGTTCATCCTCATAAAACGCCTTAAGCCTTACCCCCATCTCATCATATTTATCAATAAGTTTCTTGACCCACGTTAATCCTTCATCTCTAGCGTAATCAAATTCTTGGGCTTTTAATTCGACTATTGCATAAATATTCCATCTTGGATCACCATTTTTCCATAAGCCTTTAATCTTCACAACTTTTCTTTCATCGTCAGTCTTTATCTCTTTAAGTAATACTTCTTCGGTTACGTTCCTCACTTCGGTTACTTTCCAACGATAGAAGTCATTACTTTTAACGCTCTCTTCCTTAAAGGCAAACACATACTTGACTTTCTCAAATCTTAGATCGCTTTCACCCGGATTAGATTCCATTCTACCTGGATTTGGGCATTCAATCTCAAATGATCCGTCAACGTTAATGGACGACTCCCCAAAAGACCAAAAACCACCACTCTCGGCAGGATTTTTTCTTGTAAAGGGGACGCTTAAATCCATGGTCCTAAATGCTTCACAACCATAGCTTATACCATTTTCTTCGCATGCCTTAAAGATCCTATAAATGACCCGATCATATTCCTCTTCTCCAGGCCAAAACTCTCTATCAACGGGTCTAGGCTTAAAATTTGGTTGGTCAAAGCTTGCGTAAAGGAACCATTTATCATACAGTGTGAAGAAAAGGCTTATGCCCTCATCTTTGTACTTTCGGATTAGCGATCGTATTGAGCTGTCATCTCTCAGAATCTCCTTAAAATCTTCATTGAACAATATTTTATATGCTGACTTCCAATAGGGCCTATAAAAAGGATATTGTTCAAAGACCCTTATGGTAGCCATTTTTCTCACCCTTATGTTTCCATCAATTTGAAGAGCCTTTTTTTGCTGATCTTTGCTTTATTTTCGCTTCTTCATCGAAAACCGCGTATATATTTTCTGCAATAACGTCAGGCATTATTGGGCCACCACCATATACTCCCGTGACCGAGTTATGGGAGTCAGCGTAGAGGGTATCAAGAGCACCGCTTCTTAATAAATTCAAAGGATAATTGTAATTCAATATATCATTATGGTCAATCATCCACCTTAAAACGGCTACAGTAATTCCTTTATGATAACGATGCCAGTCGATTTCAGGATCGATCTCACCCCAATCGATCCCTAAGTAATAGGAGATCACGAACACGTGCAAAACCTCCCATTGTACATGGTTATCAACCCAATTTGCAAGCCACCAGTCGGTTGCGCAGAAACATGGTTTTGTGTTATACATCTGCGGGAGCTCATATGGCTCCCATAGATGAGTGAAAGGTAGTAGCGATCGGATCCAATAAATAGCTTTTTCTAAGTATCGTTGGTCTTTGAATGTTTTATAACCTAGGTAATAGGCAATTGCTGCATGTCCCGCTGCCAGTAAATTAGGGCTATGCAGAGGCGTCTCCCACCAATCACCCCCCTCAGGGCGTCTCATATTAATACAATAATTTAATGCTTTACGAGCCGCCTCTCGAAACATCCCCTCGCCTGTTAACTCAGCTAGAACGAATAGCTCTATTGCTGGCACCATGCATAAGTCTAGAGCTGTGTCACCCTTTTTCCCTAAAGGCTTATACGTCGCCTCTGAAAAGTTAAAGTGATCTGGACTACTGTGTCTGCCATCAGGCTCAAATGGAAATGAGCCATCTTCCCGTTGATGAGAAAGTAACCTGTGGGCGTACTCTAACTGTTTTTCTCGACTCCACAATGAAAACCTCTTCTTTATAGCATAATTAGCTACATCATAATTAGGTTGTTTTCGAGCCCACTCCACTTTTTCCAGAAGATTTTTAACAAATCCCTCATTGTAGTTTTCTCTAATATATCGCTCAAGAAATGGTGGTTCAATGGGTGCAAATTTTCCAAAAAGCACGCAACCCCATCCTTCTTTATCACGCCAAAGGTTATCGTTATAAGCACGTGCAATCCGATCTAATGCGTCGGAAAGAGAATAACGGGGCTTAGATGGTTCTGGCAATCCATGCCTCTTAATCCAATCAATAATAACGTCTAAACTGTTGCCTTTGGCCAAGAATATCTCTGTCTTAAGACTAATGGCTTGATTTGTTCCAATTACAAACGGCGGATCTGCTTCTAGAGAATTCTCTTTTAATACACCCCAAGCTACGCTAGGGAGCATGAGCCCCATAATATGGTTGTTCTTCCGATCGATAAAATTTGGTGATGCGTAAACTGGTTGCGGGTATCTTCTATATCCGATAACAGGTTCTAAAGGATCCCATGCTAAACCGATGCCCATCCCCTTATGGCTTATGGCCATAACCGGTATTGAAACCTTGAATGGATGAGGAGCGACACGTAAAGCCCAGGGATGTTGGAACCAATCTGTTCCACTAGACCATTCATCGTCAACAAGCCATTCCACTCCTGGAAAAATTCCATCAGTCTTCGCGGAACCAAAACTGTTGGCACCAACTTTAAGCCATGGGGCTCGAATATATCTTATAGGCAACATTGCTGAAGACTTGAGATCATACATTACATGGAATAAGGGTTTGTCAAAATCCAACATTATGGTGACTGTTCCCTCCATGACCGGCTCAGTAATAGGGCTTCTAAACCATTTTTTAAATGATGTTGCCTCTAACATTTCATTTAATCCCGTTAACTTTACAGGAAATGTAATTTTATGAGGAGGCCTACAGTCCTCAACTCGATATGTCTGAGCCTCCATGCGCAAGGGGATATCGAGCCCTGGTAGCTTTATCTCGGCAAAAGAATCTAGCACCGCCATCATCTGTCCGCTAGGCTCAAAAATTTCAATATATCCCCAGCCAGTAGGGCGATTATGAATTTCCAACCTTATAAAGGGATTTTCAAGCTTTATAGATTGCCCACCATAGGTGGCGTCTTCATAAATAGGCATATCCAGTCACTTCAATAAGTTTCGACTGGCTAGTATTTAAATCTTCACTCTAGGCTCAGCCTGGGGATAAGCCGCAAAGCAAAAATATTAAATAAACGATGTCGTAGAGTATGGATAAAAATTTGAAGAATTGTTAAAATTATTACAAACACTTAATAAAATCTCTAAACCTGTCTTATCACTTTCTTACAAGAAGAGGATGCTCGATAGTCATGCTGTTGATTGCCCTTTCGTCTTTCGCAATGAAGGAAAATTCTACATGACTTATGTAGAATGGGGGTTCCATTGGATATAGAACTGGCTTAGCATCCTTAGACGATTTCATCCAGTGGAAAAAGGAAGGAATGATAATAGATCGTGGACCGAAGGGTTCACCAACTGAGTTTAATGCAGCTTTGACATGGATTCTTCGTGACAATGAGCTCTTTGGTGAGGGTTGTCTTAAGAAGGTAAACGGCTATTTTATTGGAACATACCATGCATATCCTGAACCTGGCTATGAAGTGGGTCCAGCAGCGATAGGCATTTGCTATAGTAAAGACTTACGACATTGGGAACTTGATAAGCCTATGATTATACCGTTCTAGACACACCAAAGTTCACTGATTAACATAAAGCTCTTCATGAAGCATTCATTTGCGTAAGGGTTAGACTTGGTGAAACTTTAATCCCAGTGCAAATAGGCCTAACATCTTCTGAGGCTGAATTCATAGAAGAGGCCCCTCCTAGCTCCGGCTTTGCCTTTGCAGATGGAGCATTTAATGAAGCATGTGCTGAATAATTTAGCTTCTAAAGGCTATATCCTCATTGTTAAGCCAGGAAAGATGAGCCCTGGAGACTATGGAGTCAGATAAGAGATAGAATCTTTAACAAATCCCTATACATGCTTAAGGGCATCGGAGAAGGAATCTTTGAAGCCCTAACCGTCGAATTTGGACAGATAGGGATTTGTTAAAGATTCTATCTCTTAGGGCTTCAAAGAGATAGAAGCTTTTTTGAAGTCTAAAAATATTGGTAAGGTGGCTTCACGAATGAATTTTTAAACACGTCCTGAAGCAAAAAGCTGAGGCAAAAATCTTTTATGCTCTAGAAATAAAAAATAACTATTAGTCATGCTGGAGAGATAGTAGATAGGAAGACCCCTCCAGATAACCGAAAGCTTGCTTGGCATTCTCTCGTTATTAGAATGGAAGAAGCCAAAGACTCTTAAATATTGTGGCTAAACCCACCGAGACACCAACCGCGATAGCAGAACCACATCCAATACCAGCGACCAGAACAGTCCGACATTTACTCCAGAATTCTAATCCCAAGTAGCGTTGCAATATTCTACCAATTATCGCTCCCATGAGCAAACTGAACACTGTTGGGAGGGGGGTTGCAGCTCCAGTTGCCAAACCTATAATGGATATTGGAATATGAAAGGCCTCGCTAATTGCGAAAACTATTACCATCACAACTATAGAGACCAACATAAATACAGGTCTAAATATTTCTAGTGACCGCGTCATCCATAAAAGCTGGAAACTAGCTTGTACGGGCCAGCTTATCTGTGTAGCTGGGTAAACGCTTGAGGGAATGGGAGCCATATACCAGAGGACTTGAGTGAAAACAAAGGAGGATATTACAGAGAGTATGACGCCAATAGTATACGCAGTGATAAGACTACTTATCGTGGTTTTAGTGAGATCACAAACCTTAAAGTTTTGAACCCATCCTCCCTGACCGGCTGTAGAAATGACAAGCGGAGTTAACCATATATTAACTCCCTTATAGCCAAAAGAGTAAGATAGGAGAAACATCGATTCTCTAACATACGGTACTGTAAGACCGAAGCCCGTCTCTCCTATAGAGTATGTTGCTACTAAACCGCCCAAAAAACCATAACCTAACGACAAGACAAGTAGGAGAATAAGGGGGAAACCCGGGGCCAAAAAGCTAGCTATTATTACTGATAGTAGGGAACATATTAACCAGAGCGGTAAATGGTAGATTGCTGGCGGCTCACCCACACCACTATAAGAGACTTCACTTCTAGACTTGATTCGTAAGGATGCAAACGCCCTAACGAGAACCTTTGGTCTACGTAGTATAGGTAGGAGTGCAGCTGCTATTGAAAGACCGATTAATGCTGGAGCCCAGATGTCAAATATTGATCTCGTGTAACAATCAGTAGCTGACATACCAGGTAACCATTCGGTCCAGACCCCATATTTCTGCATTAAATGATTTCCAACAAAATATATGCTGAAGGATCCAACAAACATGCTTATAACTACTGAAAAGGGAATAATAAAGCCTGTAGAGAAAGATAGCAGGTCTGTGGCAAACCCAAATGAAGCACCTGGCAATAAGAGCTCAATTGTACGAGTGAGGTCGGCAAATGGAAAAGGTATGGGAGAGATTACGTACCCTTTAAATATCGCCTCGCTTACGATCGGAAAACCATAAACTATAAAAGAATAGATGAGTGCTATAAGAGTACCTAAAGCAAACACATTCATACGTGCCGGATCCCTTTCTGAAATTACTAGAGCCGCTTGAGCACCAACATCTGCTAGAGGAAAGGGCAACTTCTGCTGTTTAATGTAGATTTCTCGACAGAATAACCCCAACCCTAAATCAGCGAAGTAACCCAAGAATAGTGAAATTAAAGCGAGCATTATAGGTGTTGACAGCTCTGCCCTCAAGAAGGATCGAAATAATAGAAGCTCTTCAGCATTTGGTGGGGCATACCATGGGGGTATCTGATCCCTTAATCCATAAGCACCAACAAGAGGTGTGGTTGCAAAATATAACTGATAAATTAGTCCTATAAAGGAATATATAAAAATAGAGGAGCTACTTAAAATTATGAAAGACTCTTGTTTTGTGAGAGGCCTACCTTGCATTGCGCAAATCTCAGATACGATTAACGCTACTATATAAGATGCAAAACCCACGATTTGACCTGTAAGCATATAAAGCCATAAGATGATTGGCTGTAAAATTACGGCTCCGTATATTATCGCTAAAAGCGACCTAGTTGTCAAACCACTTCTCGGAATCTCTTCCACCGCTTTTGCTTCCATTTCTCTCCCCTCACGCTTCATATAGATTGTTTTAACATAGCATAATATCTTTCTTTATCCTTAGGCCTAAGAACCTTCCAGAGGAGTAGTTGCTTTCTTATCTCATCAAAGAACCTTCTGTTTGATGATTCCCACTTACTTACCAATCCGCTAGTTCTTTTTGCGTATATTTCACACAAATATCTCTTGAGTTCCTCAGACCAGAAAAAGCGTATCTCGACAAGCTGAGCTATTCCAGCATCATATGGGGGTAGTCTGACAGACATGTTCAAGGATGCTCTCTGTTCCGTCTCAATTTCTCTAAGATCTAGGGACTCCAACATAAATGCTCCGCCTCTTTCACGCGGATAATTCACTAGGAAATCATATAGATACCTCAGCAGTGCACGAGCTTCCTTAAATTCATTTATCCGGACAGGCATAGGTACAGCCCATTCATCTCCCAACGGCCTTGTTGGAATTCTCCATGCCCTTTCCAACGATGGTGTTACAACCCGTGACGCCTTATAAATTGGATATAGTAAGGCAATCACGCATGCCAGAGTAGTTATGCCAATTGATAACACCGTATATGTTGAGGAGAAGTTTATAAAGAAACCTTCTGGATAGAAGCCAACATTATAAAGAAATCTATTGCATGCAATACCCATAACATAACCGATCGCACTGCTTATAGGTATGTATGTGAAGACTTCGATTGCGAACATCGCGCCTACAGCCGACGGTGAAAGCCCAAGCGCACTATAAATAGTCATTTCCCTTGCTCTCTCGTAAATCGCCCCCAGTACTGTAGTTAATACTACAAGGCTTGCAATTATGAGAGGTATAATCATGAAATTCCATCCGGTTAAGTTTACTGCAACTGTCTTCCTTGAGGCTATTATCTCCCCCTCCGCACCGACATAAATGTCTAGGTTTGTGTTAAGAGCAAGCGGACGAGCCCTTTCATAAATCCTTCCTAAGTCTCCGGGAACCTTTATCGAGATCGCATATATTGGAAAATTAAGCTTTCTTCCGAGAGAGAACGGTACTATAATAACGGCCCATGCAGGTATTCTTTTCTCTAAAACCATCTGTTCTTCTTGTGGTGCCAAAGTATCTAACGGCAATCTTGGCTTCTGATCCAGATCTACAATTTGCTCTAAAAGATCCGATCTGAATATGCCTCGAACCAAAAGGTCTAACCCAAGGACGTTAATTTTTTCACCCACACGAACACCCAATTCTTCAGCTATTCGATCACTAATAATGACGGCATACTCATCATTTTCAAGGAACCACATGCTCCCAAATGTAAGTGTTTCTCCGAAGTCAAAAAGGTCCTCGTCTTCTGGCGTCAGAGCCATTAAAGCCGCCTTTAAAGTAATGGTATAGCTTTTGTTGCCATAGAAAATTGTGAGAGTTTGCCTCTGTGGGTAGTACCATGACATTGGCGCGACAATACAGTCGGAGAAAAGGCTTCTGACATATTGATAGAGTTCCCACGTTAATGGGTTAGCCAATTCAATTTTTGCTCTTCTCAAGAGAATACCAGTATAAGGAGTTGACCCAAGCTCTTTCGCTTCTTTCAGTGCTATAAGTGAAGAGAAGGACGTAAATACAACAGATGAGAAAACTATTAGGGTTAATGTAACAAACATTAAAAACGTTCTAAACTTCCTTTTTCTCATATTTTCTATTCCTAGTGACATCGCCGAGCTGATATAGCCCACAATTTCCCTTTCAACAGCATGTGCGCCTAATAATCTCCTCCTGAGAGTTGCGAATAACTTTATAGCACTATTGATACTTATCCAGAGAACCGGGATCAAGAGAACCGTAACTCCGGTTCCTAGAAGAGCAAGGGGAGTATTATAAGCAATGGCGAAAGCTGGGTGAAACAAAAATAGAAGTAGAACAAATGCTGCGAAGAAAGCCATTATTGCAGCCAACCGTTTAAGTCCTTGCCAAGACAACATCAATCTTTCTAATAGAAAAGCTGCAGGAATTGTTAGTGCAAATATAGAAGAGATTGTGAGTAATCCACCATAAACCATGTCTTTTAATGTGGAGTGGACTTTTGTCATTATTTGTAAAGTAGTGAGAGAATAAGTATAGAACTCTGAGTAGGCTCTACGTAAAGCTTCCCCTGCTTTTTCGAAGAAAATTTTACCATTCTCATAAGATTTATATGCTTCAATATCACCAACACCATATTTTATCAACGTTTGATAGCGAAAGTCATTTAGTGTATGAATGTCCCAGCATGATTTGTAAGGCCCATATATATATTCAGTTTCTCCAGCATTAAGAATAAACCCTGTACCTTCTGGATTTTCACGTGATGCGTTCGTAAGAAGATATACTAGGTTATAATAATTGTCTGTTGCCTTCACCACATACGCTTCCCCAGGTTTTAAGAATAGAATTGCTATAGGTTTCTCTAGAGAAAAATCTCCACCAAAGAATATTGGCATAGTGTAGCCAGGTAATGTGAAGAGCTCTATTCTCCAAGGCCTAGCGAATGAGGCTGGATCCATTAGGTCAAAGAGAACTAAAGAACCGCATCTAAATACTGGAATAACTCTCCGTGCCGGCTCAATATCTAAAGAGCCTGTTAACGGAAATTTAGACCCGCCGTAAACCCCCCTATCAGTACCATAAACTATATTTCCATTTTCGTCAATGACATAAGCACTATACTGATAAACCCAGATTATTGGTTCAAACGTCGATGTGCATCTAGCTAAACCAGCAATACGTACAAATCCCCTCTCATCAGTTTTCACGATTAGGTCTTGAAGATATGGTGATGAGGCTGCCGTTCCAAGGCCTCCAGGCGCGCGTACTTCTTCTTGGGACATAAGCTTTATGTGAACGAGCGCATTTGGAACTGGTTTATACCATCCAGTTTTATAATCGTATTCTGTGACCTGTATTAGGAGGGTGCCAAAGCTAAAGGGGGCTTCAGACCTGTAAAGCGGAAAAGCTCTTTGAATATTATCTTCGTTGGCAAAAGGAACAAGGAGGCAGAGGGATAACTCTATTTGAGGCTTAAGGTTCTCCCATTTTACGCGATCAATAGTGTCAAATGGTGTATTCCAATAGCTCCTCCACGTAAATGCCGTACGAAAAGCAAGAGCCGTTGAGCCTGCAAGTGCGAAAGGCTCTGCATCAAGCATATAGGGCACTGGAGAGTATTCATGCCAAAAATTGACGACAGCATCGTAAAATCTATATTCTTTACCTAACTGTCTAGTAATCTCCTTGTAATATTCTTTTGCTTTTGACGCAACCGGGCTCGCGCGGGCCAAAGGGCAATCTGTCCAACGTGTAGACCAGGCCCCATAGTAGTCCCCCGTATACATTAGTGCGAGGGCATCAGAATCGCTTGAATAATCCAAGTTAAAGTGTATTCTCGTGAGGTCCCAGTTAAGGGTGGAGCCCTCTATTTTAACTCCAAAATTCTCATCAACATATGTCCTTGAACCGAAAAGCCCCTGCCAGAACCCGGAGAAGGCTATAAAGATGATTGTTCTCCTCGGCCTATTTTTACTGAAATAGTTGGCAAATTCAAGGAGTGCTGATATACCGGCTGAATCATCAGCACCCGGTGCTAGCGAGGGTACATATGAAAATGAATCATAATGGGCAGTAATGGATATCGCTTCATAGTGCGGTATTGTCGCCTCTTGAGGAGTATTTATTTGGCTAGCTGTCAACTTTTTATACACAATTGTTCCATTTGGATCGACATTGTAACCATATACCGTTCCATTGATCATTCCTATAACATTCTTTGCCTGTACCTCTCTCCAGACCATATTGGATTCTACATGGACAAAAACGTTTTCTCCAGAAGATAATAATCGTAATAAAAAGTCTCCATCTTCTTTCGATATCCATAATCTTGGAAAGTTCAGCGGGATATCTAAAATTTTAGATTTCGCCTCTCCAACAGTAGTCATTACTGGTTCAATGAAGATTACCCCTTTTGCACCAAATTTTGCTACATTTATCCAATTATCGTAACTATTGAAGTCTGCTAATATAAAGTTGCCAGAAATATCTTTTCCATCTAGTTCTTTTAGTTCTAGGTTACCACAATATAGAAGGTTTCCGGAGGCGTTAATAGGAGATGTTGCCACAACATTCGGCCATAAAGGATAGGCTTTTATGACCTTTTTTATTGGTGAAAGAACAGTTATTTTTGCACCGCAATCAATTGGGATTGTAACACTGAAATTTTGAAAATGCACATTTTCAAGCCCATACTCTAAAAACTTACTGTAAATGTAGTTGGCTGCAATATCGCATCCCTCATAGCCAGTTACCCTTGAGCCTAAGCTAGAAAAGAAGCGCATATGCTCTTGAATCCGAGGCCAGCAATCGTCTATATATTTAATAACGGAGTAAAAATCATATTTACCCTCAATTAATGAATCCGCTTGAACAGATTGTATCGATGTAAGTGTAACCATGCATAATAATGTGGTTAAGACTAACGTGAATATGGTACTCTTTCTCGTTAATGAGAACATTTACTTAAAAGATACCTTAAAGGTTATTTAAGTTTTTCTTCTAAGTCTTCTGTATGGAGTTTCGTGAACTTAACGATCGTGAGTGGGAGCTTATCAGGTTTCTTCTTCCTTCTAGGGTAGGACTGGTAGACCTAGGGACGATAATAAGATAGTTTCAAACGGTATACTGTACGTGCTCATCACTGGTTATGGGTAGATGGATGTACCTATATGCTATGGCCATTACTCTACGGCCTTCAGAGTCTTGAGGAGTGGGTGATGGATAGCGTACGACCTGGTTAATCGAAGCCTGATTTTACTGGAAGGCTCTATAGATTCGATGGGGCATATAGGCATATGATGAGAGAAGCCCCTCGCATGGATAAAATCGTTCGGAAGAATAACGATAAAATATGAGAGACTGACCTCAACATTCCCGCCACTCATACACGTAGCATGCATGATGATATATTTGAGGGTTTGCAATGAGTTCTTGCATAGCTTTTTGACAGATTGAATCAGCCTTTTCTGGAGTTCAAAAGCTGAAGCGAGTTTTCAAGTTGCAGTAGCCCTAACTTTATATGTATTACGAGTTCACCTCGGTGTAACAATTGCGATGCTATCTCTCTGGAGAATTAGTAAGATTAACAAGTAAAAAATAACCATATACCTAAAGGGTACTTATGTATATCTCCATGTAACCAGGAATGTGTGCCTATAGTCAAGCATTTGCCCCTTGCCTCTAATGAGGTACGTATGGTATTGCCCGTGATTGATGAGGAGCAATATTGGTTAAATAGTAGATAGTTGGTTCTACTATATGGAGATTATTTAGGAATGGTTCTGTATACTTTATATCTCCATACTCTCTATTGTCGAAATGATGCTGGGCTCCTACATGATTATTCCAGTCCACTCCTTCGGTGAGAAAGCCAAAATCTCCGTGGTGATGCTTCGCTATAGCCCTTAATATGGTAAGACCTTTATTCAGATAGACCCCATTTCTAGAGTCACTATAAGCTTCTAGATAAGCCAATGATGCCTCAGCGTTCTCCCACAGATAGGCGGTATCCCAACTTTTCTCCATAAATAATAAGCCTTTAGTTGCTACCCCATTTTTATCCTCTATAAGCTCAAACTGAACCAACCCCGCTAAGGAATTGTTATAAGCAAAATTCCTTACTATTCTATCGCCTAAAATCTTACTAATCTTATTTAAGACTCTAAAAGCAACTGCATAGCTGACATTTTCATTGGTGTCATATGTATCATGGTTTATGCTGCCATAGAAACCGTTATTCTCAATAAATAGATAAGCTTTCTCCTTTAACTCTTTAGAGTAATCCTTTAAATTTCTCCTTGTAAGTTCTGCCATAAGTTGCAGAATAAATAAGCCATCTCCACTGCAGTCCCATATTGGATCAAAGCCACCTTCCGCTCTTTCTCTGTAGATCTTTCCATCTAGAGTAATTCTCCTAGGAAACCAGCCATTTGGACATATTTCAATCTTAGAGAGGATCCAATCTAAAAGTCTTTCACTTATCCGCAGAAGTTTAGACTGTTTTCCCTTGTCTTCTACGAGATCGCTTACAATGAGAAGCTGATGACCCATCTTAGCCAAAGACCCTGGGCATAACCAGTCATTGTTATGTTTAAAATTGAGGCAGAACATATCTGCTAGTACATCCCTATATGGGTATATGAAGCCTGTTTTATAATTAATAAAACCATCTTCTAGGATATGGTCTAAAATGGAAAGAGCTATCTCTTTTATCTTTTCATCATCGAAATACTTACTGTACAGCAATAACTCATAGCTTCCTCCAATTGCATTTGCTGCCCATCCTGGACCTTCTAAGCCTCCAAGGTCATGCCAAAACATCGGGTTTCCATTTTCATCTACAAAGGTAGATTTAGCACAATAATGACCATTATACTTTGTGAGACAGCGGTTTATAACAAATTTGACTGAATCCCTCATACTGTCTACTATTGTGTAAGTGGGATCTTCTGGAAGATAGAACATACTTTCATCAGACTTAGCCATATTGCCCCCTTGAATTGAAATAAGAGGCAATACTTTATTTAAATTTTGCACTTTACAGGAAGGTGTCCAATAATATTTGATTGATTTATAACTTATTTTATGCCTTCGAGGTGGGATTGCAGGTTTATGATCTTAGCCTCCTTTTGAGCGTTCTCGATTTGGCTCCCGGATCTTTGGATCTCGGTCTGGTAGGATGGGTCGGAGGCCTCTTAGGCCTCCTGATGCCCACTTCAAAGGCTTTACTTTTGAAGGAGACCTGTAAGCTCAGCCTCAGGTATGCTGAGAGTGCTTCGATGGCTATTCTAGGAGGATTCCTAAGTCAACCTGAATTATTGGGAGATGAAGCGTGGTTCTCTAGTGGAAGAGACTCTCAAGGCCATCTTCAGAATATTATGTCTCATGGGCTATAACGGTTTGGATTCGACGGTTTTCACTAATTGGAGTATGAGCATACATAAGACCTTTTTACGTGTTAGGGTAAGGCTTGGCGAATCCGGATCCCCGGTCCACGCTGATTCAACGACATCCAAGGCCGAGTAAACCTAACACATGAGGAATGAATTTTGACACAACTCCCTTTTAGTATAAGACTTAAATATATCTTCAAATAAAATTCTTAGACGGGGAAAATTTATGGCGGAAAAGGAATTTCTCGGCATTGGCCTTAGGACTTACATCATAGGTATTCTCTTGACACTATTCGTCTGCAGCGTGCTAACACTGGGGTTGGGACAGGGTTCAGCACCAGGATCCTTCTCGGTTTTTAATGGGCAGAGCTACTCTCTTATGGGCTCGTTAACTTCGATGATACCCGTGGCTTTGGTAGCTCCAATAGCTATGCTGGCAATATTCCTCGCCTTCATCGGTAGGTACGCACCGAAATTGAGACTTAATGCAAGAGAGTACAGTTTCCTTATCGCTTCGCTTCTAATCGGCATAGAGATAAACAACTATGAGGCCATGTACGGGTGGATCGCACCATATGTGGGGGGATTAGTAATAGAACCTTATAAAAAAGACCTATTCTATTTGATTAGCCCGCTTATGGCTCCGAAAGACCTTAAAGTTCTCGATGGATTCCTAAGCGGTGGGGTTCCAGTACCTTGGGACGCCTGGGCTGCTCCGCTAGCTTTTTCCATAGCCTATCTATTGGCCTTTGGCTTCTTTACGTTGCTTATAGGTGAAATTCTAAGGAAGCCCTATTTGGAGACTGAAATGTTGCCATATCCATCCTCTCAGTTATTGACGGTTACGGTGAAGCTATGCACCGAACCAGTGGGCGAGAAGCCGACTGTATTAAGGATTTTTAAGGAAAAGGCATTTTGGATAGGTGCTCTAATAGGTTTCGCATTCTACCAGGGTAGTTTGCTGGCCGGTTGGGTCTCCTATTTTACTGGGATGTCCCCGTCTGCTTGGCCCAGCTTGTTCGCGCCATACGGCCCAATCAGATGGTGGGAGGAACTGACTGTAGCATACGGGAAATATCTGCCAGGCGCCGTGCTCTCCATAAGCTTTTGGCCACCGATGTGGGCTGTCGCCTACTATCTACCAGTGGATATATTGTTCTCAACATGGTTCTTCTTTATCCTATTTAACGTGGTAATTAATGCAGCAGTAGTTGCTATGGGGCTAGCTCCATACGATCCATCGTGGGATGCGCTGACCGCACACGGAAATTATTGCTGGACTTACGGTCCGGTTAAGCAAGGTTACCTCGGCGTTGGCGTGCTGATAGCTTTAGGCATATGGCCGCTCTTAACCCACAGAAGGTTCATTGCCAGATATTTTAGGCAAGCTTTTGGCGGTGCTGGTGCGGTTTCAGAAATCGAAGCACATCCCAAGATTATAGTCCCTCTGTTCATAGCATCGGCGATCGCTATGTTGGCTCTACCTATGGTCGTTAGTGTGCCATTTCATGTATCACTGCTAATGCTTATCTTCCTAGCGATCTGGACACTGGGTTGGATAAGGCTTGTTGGTTACGCGAGCTACGCTATTCCGAGAATCTGTGGACAGTACACGAAGTTCCTATTGTCTGATGCACTAGGCGGAATAGGTGGGACGCCGGCAGTATCAACGGCAATACTTTTTGACCAAACCTTTAGTCATGGGCTACCTTGGGGTAACCCTGGGCCGCTATACCAGTTCGCATGTAGAGTTGGGTATGACCTACGCTTAAAACCAAAGGACGTATTCGTTGGTGCATGCATAGGCCTAGTGATTAGTTCATTGATTGGATTCCCACTATTCTTAACTGCGGTCTACTCTTTCGGGATGAATGTTAATGTGGCAGCTGGATGGCTCTTCAGACTGTATGGAAGCTGGACGCCTTCTTCAGCGGTTCAGATAGCAGTCACTGATAAAGCATGGCCGAGACCAGCTGGCGTCTACCCGGATGTAAACGTGATAGCTGGCATAATCTTAGGAGCAATATTACTATTCCTAAGCGGACGATATGCATGGTGGCCTCTTCACCCAGCGGGCTTCGTACTCGGCGTTGGATACTGGGACGCATGCTTCTTCTGGTTTCCATTCTTCCTAGCATGGCTAGCTAAATTCCTAATAATCAGGGTGGGTGGAGTGAGGATTCATGAAAAATACGCAGTACCATTCATAACAGGGTTCCTAGTAATGGCCTATATACTCAGCTGGCTTGGAGCGGCGTCTTCATGGCTTAGATCCTTCTTCCCAAGAGCGTAAAAATTCCCCTTTTTTTGTTCATTTCCCATAGCTCGATTGTCTAAGTGAGATTCATGTGTCCGTGTGGGCTGGAGCCGTAAATCGACAACCGGTCGTCGCTTTTGGGAGTCCGGGCTTGCCCTCAACCTAAGGATTATCCGCGATTTTACGGCATTTATGATTGGAGCTAGCAACACCTATTCATGTGTTGGAGATTTCAATCAAAGTCTGACGGGTCTACCAGTTTCCATCGATTTGTTGGCCGCTAACGTAACTTTTAGCGTTTTTAATCCTTCGGAATATGGGCATTTTATCTTTGAGGGACCATTCTGCTGGACGGCTTCAATGAATGCAAAGTCTTCGATGTTGAATATATCCGATGATTCTAAGAAGAGATGTTTATAGAGCCGACACAAAGCTGACACCGTATTGGCTTAAGATACCCATCTACGGGGTTAAAGGCGGGATAAATGTTCCAATTAAAACACATGAGCCGATAACCGAAGATATGGTTTGCAGAGAGGCTAAAATTGTTAGGCGAAAAGGCGAGTGGTTCGTCTATATAACAGTTGAAAAAGAAGTTCAAGAAAGAAACCCTAAATCAGTTTTAGCTGTTGATTTAGGCATAAGATGGATTGCCACAACCGTTAACTCCAACAATCCAAAACCGAAATTCTATGGTAGAGAACTTAGACAAGTTAAAGGACACTACTTCTACCTTAGAAGGTCTCTAGCTTTGAAGAAAGTCTACAAAACTATTAAAAAGATTGGAAGTAAAGAAAGGCGGGTAGTAAACGACATACTGCATAAGATGAGCAGAGCAATTGTTAATGAAGCTTTAGAAAACGATTCTATGATTGTTCTCGGAAAGCTTAAAGGCGTAAGGAAAAACAGCAAAGGAAGAAAATTCAACGGAAAACTAAACAATGGATTCCCATATTATGGATTAAGCCAGTTTATAGAATATAAAGCCAAATGGGTTGGAATAAAAGTCGTCAAGGTAAGCGAGAAAAACACATCTAAAGCATGTCACAAATGTGGAAGCATAGGGCTTCGAGTCGGAAGCATCTTCAAATGCCCAAAATGTGGCTACTCATGCAACGCAGACTACAACGGAGCCGTGAACATACTCAAGCGGGGATACGGCTATATGCCGTATCCAGGGGCTGGTTTGACACAGCCCAGGACTCGGTAGGATGAAGCCATGAGGCTAACAAACCGAGAATCTCCCGACTTAAGTCGCGGAGAGTGTCAAATTAGGAGGGAATTCTCCTCAGAGGTTAAGCGGAAAATAACCCCCATACATGTAAAACCCATGCAGTATCCCACGAAAATATTTAAACCAACCGCCCAATTTTTTAGAGATTCTTGAAACAGCCTCCTCAAGCTCTATAACAGTCCACTCACCCTTTCCGCCAACAACTTTAAGAATATCTTCCATGCCGAAGCGCACTGCGAGCACTTTAACTGCTTCTTCAGCAGCCTTATACAGCTTTCCACTAGCCTGTACAGGGTCTTTATCGGCTAATTTCATCCCCTCTTCAAGATATTTCGATGCAAGGTCTATACGCTGTTTAACATCTACTTCTTCACCCATCCCATGCACCAAATCCACATACATTAAGCGTAAATACGCTTATTAAGCTGTCTCCAGCATTTTGCAAAGAGAAAAGGGGAGATCAAGTTAACATTAGACTAGAACGGCTTCATACCATGCGGCGAGTTATACGCAGACTTCAATATTTAAGCTTTTAAGAGTAGCTGAAAAGCATTTATGTTTGTATTACAAATAATATTGCAAGTGGTATTATGTCAGTTATCACTATTAGAATCCCGCGAGAACTGAGGGAAGAGATGAAGAAGCTTAATATTAATTGGAGCGATGAGATAAGGAAGTTCATAGCTCGCCGTATAGATGAAGAGGTTAAGAAGAGGCGGATTAAAGAGGCAATCTCCATGCTGAAGGAAACCGGTAGCGTTGAAAAAGGCTTCGCTGAAAAAGCTGTAAGGGAAGATCGTGATAGTCGTTGACGCCCCCTCGCTCGCTAAGATCGTGTTATTGGAGGAGGGGGCCTATAATAACATAGGTCTTGCAATCCCCACAGCCATCAAGTTTAAATAAGCCCTCCATACTTTAAGACTTGGAATTATAATGGGTCATGTTTGGGTTGACGTGAAACTGATAAACCCCATTACGGGTCAAGATGTTAAGCTTAGGGCTTTAGTTGGCACGGGTGCAACGTTCACTGTTGTGCCTTGGGAGATCCATGAAAAACTAAACTTTAAAATAGTCGGCAAGAAGAGGGTTGAAACTGCTAAGGGCTATTTAGACCTCGATGAGAGTTTTGCGCTGTTAGAGGTTTGTGGGAAGAAGGGTGTAACACCCATCCTGATTTCGAAGGAGTTGAAAGACGTCTTAATAGGGGTTTTAACCTTGGAAGCTTTAGGCTTAACAGTTGATCCGGCAACTGGAGAACTCAAAGAAGCGAGAATACTGCTACTATAGTTAAGCCACTCTAATTTTTCCTGAAGCGTGGAAAACAAAACTTCAACGTAACCCTCAAGACTTTAACCTTCAATCCATCTAAAATCCTTAATACAAACATATTTAGAGGCTCTTGACCATCCATGTGAACCGTCGGCTGAAGGCTTTACGGTGGAAGGGGCATCGATCCTACAGGAGGCTCTCGATATCCCCTATGAGCTTCTCCACCTTCTTAAGCTCTTCTTCAACCTCCTCAGGCGTTAATACTCCACCGTAAAAGCCATCGTTGTGGAGGATGCTCCTCCTAGCTTCAACTCTATCGTAGATTCCCAGCTTTGAAACCTCCATGAGCTTGCTGGCCAGCTCCCTAAGCTTCCCCCTCCTATCCATGTGCGTTAAGGCCTCCCCATAACCATACCTAATGAGCAAAGCATCGACAACCTTAACCGTAGCCAACCAACCCTTCTCACAGGAATCTCTAACCTTCAACAAATCGCCACTCTTCACACCCTCCGTCAGCTCCTGAAGGGCTCTCGCGAAGACCTCTCTTGCTTCACGAAGCTTACTCGACGCATCCAACACCTTCCCACCTACATGACTCTCACACTCTTTTAAGCTTTAAAAGCAGGACGCTACAGCCAAGCGTCTGAAAAGCCTGGGAGGATGCAGTTTAAATGGTTGAGGCATCAGCCGCTGGAGGTTTGAAAATGTAAACTTTTATTCTAAAGCCTTTAACTATTAATTTAACCTTGTCTCTGAAGATTTTGAGGGTTTTAGAGGTTTTAGCCGTAGCGGTTGTAGTAGCGTTTTTAACGTACGCGTATGTTAATTTCTCAGGCGGTTTACCCTACAGTCTTTTGGAGGATTTACATCGGGTTTTTAACCGCAATTTTGAAGTTTTAAGGTACGTCTGGGTTTCAGATGGACTTGGCAGGCCGAACGATAAGTTTGCCTTTACGACTATATATGTGCTTCCAGCTTTCATGAGGCTTTTAGGGGCTGATTTAAACGTAGCCGGCTTCACGCTTCTACTGACCCTATGGGTTTTAGGCGGATGCAGCGTCTACGTAGTGGCTGAGAGGTTTTCCGGGAGCCGTTTAACAGGTTTAACGGCTATGGTCATATACTTGGGTTCCCCAGTGGCTTTGAGAAGCCTATGGTCTAGTTTAGAATATTCAACCCTATACGTTTTAACACCCCTAGTCCTCTTAACAGTGGATGAAGCGTATAAGAGGAAGAGCGTATCCTACGGATTCTACACGGCTTTAGCATCCACAATACTCTCAGGTGCTTTAACAAAACTCGGCAATCTAACGGTTTTAACGTTGACCGTTCTAGCGTACTTCACCGTTAGAACGCGCGGGAGAACTGTAGAATTGAAGTGGACGGCTATGTTTTTAACGTTAACGGGGTTTTCATGGCTTATCATGAACGCTTGGTGGATAACCCCAGCTTCAAGTTTAAACGTAGAAGACTTCAACATTATATGTTTAACAGCCCTCCCCATAGCCGCTTCAACACTCCTAATAATATTTGAAGCGGGTAAGCTCAGCCTAATACAGGCCTTAGCCGTTTTAACGCCGGCGATAGTTTTAATGGATCCTCAGGCAATCGTCACGTCGAATGTGGCTTCAGACGTTTTAGCCGTAACTTCAACGTGCATATCCCTCTTAACGGCTTTAGGCGCTAAAAGGCTATCTGAGAAGATTAGCGACTACATATCTATATCCCTCGTCGTAGATGGAGACGGTGGTAGAGAATACGACCTAGTGAAACCCCTCATACTTTTAATCGTTTCAAGCATAATCGTATACCAGGGTTTAACGATACCACTCTCATGGGTGAACAGCTTAAACATACCGGAGCAGTATAGGGAATTGAATAGAATCCTTCAACCCGGAGACTATAGAGTCTTAACAATGCCTGTTACAAGCGGAGAACTATACTACAGTTGGAGCGATAGAAGATATGGGAAGCCTATTGAAAACCTAATCTTAGAAAACCCGGTCGTATACGGCTATGAGTTCAAAACGTTAAACAATTTAACCGGTAGGATGGAGTTCTGGAAAATACTATCCGCTTTAAACGTAGGATTCATAGTGCTCCACTACGATATAGACTACGGTAGAGTGCAAGCCGTAAACCCGCGGCTTATAGAAGCTAGGCTCAACTACAGCTTCATAGTAAATCCAAACCTGGCGGATGGAATCGTCAACTTATCATCTGAAGACGTTAAACCGATTATGGGGGATTTAGGGTTCATTCAAATCGTAAACTTCAACCCTGAGAAACGCTACGAGGTTGAGGCTAGATGCGTGGAATCGGGGGAAGCTCAATCGAAAATACACCTATACGCGTGTGGAGAGTCTTGGACTAGTGAACAGCCGGTCTTCAATGGAACGTTCAGCTTCGCATACACTCTACCAGCTGTATCAAACTGGCTGGAGTACAACTACTTAGAGTTCTGGATTAAAGTAAACGGTTCAAGAGAGGCGAGTATTCAAATTCAAGACGTCTTCGGCGGATGGGCCTTATGGAGGTTGGATTTAAAAGGGGAAGATTGGAACCTCGAAGTAGTACGTTTAAACGATGCGGCTTTAGACGTAGGCTTGGATAGGTCGAAGGTTGTTGCAATAGTCTTCTCGATACACGCTCCACCCGGTAGAATGGTGGAAGCAGAGGTTGGCGGTATTTTCCTAGATAAAGGCGTTAAAGCAGAGGTTAAACCTTTAGAATTATCCGTAAAATTCGAGCGGCAATTCACAGTATACAGGCTTAGAGATGAATTTAAAACATCGAAGATACACCTGGTGGAGGAGGCTTTAAACTGCGAGGGGGAAGTCTTTGAAAACCTTTTAAAGAGCGAATTCGACCCTAGGAGGAAGGCTTACGTAGACGGTGAAGCCATGGAAATCTCCCACACGAAGCTAGACTACGTAGAGGAAAACCCAACATGCTACAAGGTAACGGTCGACAGCTTTCAAGGTAGAATCCTAATAGTCTTAAACGAGGCGTTCAACCCAGATTGGAGACTATACGTCGGAGAGCCAAACCTGTTAAACATTCTAACCGGAGCGGAGCAGCAGAACGTAAAACACGTAAAAGTCAACGGCTTCTTAAACGGATGGTACGTTGAAAACAGAGAGGGAAAACCTCTAAAAATAACCATAGTATATAGACCACAGCTCCTAATGGAAACGCTTAGAATAACCTCCATAATCTTCACAATATTAAGCTTCACCGCAACCTCCAAATCCAAATTTAGAAAACATCTCCATTTTAAACCAAGCCCTTTCATTAAGAAGGCATAGTTCATATAAACCATTTAAAGCCCCAATCAAGTTGATCTTTAAATACCATCGGATTTATAGGTTCAGTTTTAAATCATTTTAGTGATTATTGTGGAGAAAGTGGTTATTAAAAGGATTGATCCACAAGGGAGGATAGTGCTTCCCATATCGTTTAGGAGATTGGCGAAAAGCGGTGAAGTAGTCTTAGTGAATCTAGGGGATAGGGTTTTAATCTATAGGGAATCCTCACTTTAAAGTACGTGGATTCTCTGGAGATTGATGTTAAGTCTTTCGAGGACTATCATAAGTTGAGGAGAGAAGGCGAGGAAATTTGAGATTTCTTGACTCTACATCTTCATCTATGCTTTACTTGAACCTAAAAGGGAGCTTTCAGAGGATGGAAAGAGGATTAAAGAAGTATCGAAAAAGATTGTTGAGAGGATAGATTGTGGTGAAGATGTGATAACAACTATTGTCCATTTAAGCGAGGCGGCAAATGTTCTCGAAGATGTCGCTGGAATCTACTTTGTAGCCAAGTTTATAAGGGATGCGCTATTGAAGAAGAACATTACCGTTGAAGACCACATCGAGAGCACTGTATTCGCTGAGGAGTGAGGGATAAGCGTAAACGATGCTCTAGCTTACTTAACAATGAAGAGGAAAGGTGTGAATGAAATCTACACCTTTGATAGACACTTCGAGAAGCTTGTGAAGATAATTAGAGAATAAAACTGAAATTGCTCAACTGTCCCCTGGCTTAAACCTTTTGCGTTAAAGCTAATAGAGGTAGGGGAGCTGAACGGGTACATTCTTGAGTACATACGCATATTATCTACACGGATTTCTCAAAATGAGACTTCTAAAAAACAGGATATTTAAAAGGTGATAAAAAATGGGGGGTTTAGCCCTATTTAGCCCTCTTCTAACCTGCGACCTTCTTACGTAGCGTTAGCATCGCGTATATTGCGACCACCAGGGCGATTATCGATAATACTATCGCTCCGTAGGCTGCCCCGCTTATACCGCCCACCGTAGCCTTCAGGTCGTTGACCGATCTAGTCAGCGAGTCTACGCTGTCTCTTAAAGCGTTTACTGAAGTTGTTAAACTGGTGACGTCGTTTCTTAGACTGTTTACGTCGCTTGTGAGGTTGCTTATGGCTGTTTCAGCTTTGAGGAGCCTAGTCTGTATGGTTGTTATGGCGTCTTTAAGCGTTGAAACGTCCGTCTTCAGAGCGCTCACGTCCTTCTTAACGGCTTCTATATCTGATTCAAGCTTAGATATCCGGTCTTCAAGCTCCGTTACAGCTGGAGGTGCATCTACAACTATGACCGTTAAGTTTTTGCTGATAATAGTACCGTCTTCACCAGTAGCCGTGATGGCTGCCGTATAAGTGCCCTTCACAGCCTCCGTTGAAGCGGCTATTACCGCTATAGACTTGAAGTCTGGAGTAGCAGTCGCCTTTGTAAATGCTACGGTAAGCTCCTTAACCTCAGCAGCTGATAACGTAACCTTGTATACGTATGCGCCGACTGCTTTAACCTGAACTTCAACAGTCCCGTAGAATCCTACGGGCACAACCAACGTATCAGGCGTTATGGTTAATGTGTATGTTGGAGCTGATGAAACAGTGAAGCTCGCTGTCTTAGATACCCCTGCGTAGACTGCTTTAACCGTGTATGTTCCAGTCGGCAGTGTTTCAGCAAGCCTAAAGCCGGTGCTATATTTTCCATCAGCACCGGTCATGACTACGTCTGCAAACCTAAGCGTTCCAGAGGGGTCTCTAACTTCAACATTCACGTAGACGTATGCCTTAGCAACATTATCCTCCTTAACAGTGCCATTTATAGTCACCATTTCACCCAGGAGGTATGCGGTCTTATCGGTTCCAACAGTCAATGTTACAACAGTTGCAGACGCCGGATTCGCTAGGAGTATTAGAGCCGCTAGGAGCGGTGCCAGGGTTTTCAAGTAGATGCTGGACTTCATTGTTCACTCCTCCTCTAGACTACTGTCACTTTTATCGTTATGGGTTCTGCTACGGCTTCACCTGTAACCGCGTCTACGACCATTATCTTAGCAGTCCAAACACCCTTAACAGCACCTGCAAGGTATGTTGCCGTAGGCGTTATAGACTGACCAGCTGCAAGCGTCAACTTAAGCTCGACTATCGGATACTGCGGTACACCATTCGGGTCTATAAACGTTACACGTATTATAACGGTCTTAGCGACCGTTGCATTGTTCGTAACAGTACCAGTTATCTTAACCTCCTCGCCAGACTTGTAGCTAGGCTTATCAGTCGAAGCATTAGATACCGTTACAGGCATTACAGGAGGCGCAGGAGCATAAGCAACCGTTATCGTCCTAGTGGCTTTACTCTCATAGCCAGCGGAATCTATAGCATAAACCGTCACAGTGTAGGTCTTGCCCACCTCAAGCGTTAGTGAGAAGTTGAAGAATGCCTTACTATCCTCAATGCTTACTATGGGCACTGAAACGTTAGCACCAGTACCCAATCTATACTTGAACAGCGATATAACCGTGCCTGAGGCTGCTGCAGGTGAAGGCTTAGCCCAACCAGCTATGTAAACGGTTGTGACATTGGCAGTGGTTTTGATGGTCGTATCTGTTGCAGGCTGTGTAATGTTCACTATAGGCTCCAAAGTTGTAACCATAATCTTGACAGACGCTGAGGCCAATCCATACTGGGTCGTTGAAGCAGTTATAGTGTACGTGCCTAAGACCTTTGGAGCAGTCCATTCAACTGTAGTGTTGGTCTTATCCGCAGGTATATCTACGACTGTCTCTTCAAGCTCTCCACCCGTAGCGGATAGAGTCACCCTTATGACTGCACTAAATAGATTACTCTCAACCTCATTATCGTATTTATCAGCTAAATAGATTGTTAGAGTAGCAGTACCCTCAGGCTCAACAGCCTCAGGAGCATCTATACCAAGCTTATAGATTGCACCTGGTACGGTCTTTATCTCCGCGGATCCCACTTCAAAGGTAGCGGTTGGATCTTCTGTAGTAGGTGCAGATATTATGGCTTTAACAGTCGTGGTTTTACCTGCCTCGGTATCTACGTAGAACCTCGTTATTGCATTACCATATTCATCTGTCGTCGTAGAGACTGGTGAGAATTTACCAGTATAGTCTTCAGCCGTAACATTAAACTTAACCGGAACACCCTCTTGAGCAGGACTTAACGTTACAGTTATCGTCACATATTTCCCAGCTTCAACTTCTACCTTACTAACCGTGATCTTTGTCGTATTCTTTGTTGCAAAAGTTGAAGTTCTAAGCGACTTAGAAGTACCACTGTAGGTTCCAGTGTAGTTTCCTGATGGGACTGAAACCTTAGCAGATATCATTGCATAAGTACCCCACAACGGATCAGGCTTATATACTACGGGTAATGACTCATTATAGCCCTTAGGTATTGTAGTAGTAGTGTTTACAAGCGTACCCTTAGTAGCCGTTAATGTTGCAGTAGCAGTCACTTCCATTTCAACGGGGTTATCATACTTGTCTGTAACTGAAACAGTTATATTGAATGCGTCTTTAATGAGATATGATATCGTGTATCCTTCTTCATCAAACGGAGTTTTAACAACAACCTTCGTAGGAGCACCAGGCTTAACGGTTAAAGACCCTTCACCAGGCTTTAGCTGCGCACCAATATTAGTTGGGGCATCCATAACAGCGTCTGCTTTAAACGTCCATTTAACTGCTTTGGTAGGCGTATAGGTGGCCGAAGCCTTGCCATCAGCATCTGTAACGACTTCAGCTATTTTAACCTGCTTGGTTTCCGTATCTTCTTTATATTCACCCCAGATGACTAATGGCAGGCCTTTATCAGCCTTCGTGTAACCCGTCTTCGTTGAATACGTTGAAACCTTTATCGTGACTTGATCTCCAGCCTTTACAGGAGCAGTATACTCAAGTGTTAATACTATCTTGTCGGCGGCACCCTCGTAGAGGTATAGCTTCTTAGTCACAGTAGTACCATCTACAAACTTAATCGTAACGGTCAGCTCATACTTGTCCACGACACCATCAGTAGTCTCAGCATCCTCAGAATCTATGTTAACCTTTATTTTACCTGTCCCACCATCTGGGAGGATGAAATCGAAGCCTTCCGGCAATCTGCTTACCATTGTCCATGGACCAGCACCTACCACAGTAAAGTTAGTACCAGGTACGAAGCCTGAGCAATTTGCATACTTTACATTGTCAGCCGCTTCAGCCGGAACATATACTCTAATCTCTTTTATGTCTGGGTTGCCGAGTGGGTTTTCAACAGTGATCGTTCTAGTGCCCGTATCATTTATAACCATATACGGGTAGTCTATGGATACTGTGGGCTCTTTAACGGCTGCTAATACAGGCTTAGTCGGTATTGCTATTAACAGCGGTGTTAGGGCTAGTAGGGCTATTAGGGCATATATGGCTAAACTCTTCTTATACATGTTCACACCTTAGGTTTTTCCTCTATGCGGAGTTTCTCCCCTCCGCACAGGAAAGGTTGTTCTAACGGCTTAATAAGTTTAGGCTATAACAATGTATACAACTCTATATGCAGTGTGAGTGTAAACCTCCAAAATATATCTTTATATACAAATGTTTACAATATCACGGAGGCTTAAACGGCGCAACAGCCCTTCAAAACACCAATATAGAAAAACAACAACACAATAAACTTAAAAACAAAAACCAGCACCTCAAACAACCCCTAAACTCTAAAGAAAAACCGGTGAACAACCGAAGGGGAAATCTAAACCCCCAATAAACACTTGTAAACAAAAATATATTCCCGCACAGGTTTCAAACCAAGAAGAGGTACGTTGCAATCCATACTTCACTACCCGATCCAACACTCTCGATTAATTCATAGAGGGCTTGGTTTAAGCGTAGATTTGACCCCCCTTAATTTAGTTACAATATTCTTCAATTTTTTCAATGAATTTCTTAACGTCCTCTATGGTATATGCGACTTCTCTCGACGGCGTCCAGTTTTCGTAGAAGTTCTTGTAAGGAAAGCTTCACAAATTCTTTCCAATAGTTTTCTGTGCTTCTAAAGTCATTCTCTCTATACCTGGCAACCTCAGTTTAACTGCTTTTGAATCGAGCTTTGCCTCATGGAAACCCCATACATGTAAAACCCATGCGGCATCCCATGAATATCTAAACCACTCCCCAACTTTCTCAGTAATGGCTTCAACAGCTTTCTCAAGCTCCGTGGCTGTCCATCTACCTCTTTCCCCAACTCTTTTGATAATATCGCTTAAGTCAAAGTGTATGGTGAGAGACTTCACAACTTCTTCAGCAGCTTTGTAGAGTTTATCGGAAGCTTGAATGGGATCTCTATCGACGAGAGATCTACCCTCCTCAAAATACTTCAAGGCAAGCTCAAGATGATCTTTAGCATCAACTCCACCGCTCATAACTTCCACTAAATTCAGCACCGTTAAACCAATAAATAAGTTTTGTTACATTTACAGGCTTAATTAGTAGGTTTCACGTTTATAGGGATAGGGAAAGGGAAAAAGCAGTTGAGCTAATTGAGAGGGAGGGGTTAAGTAGAGGTAACGATTCACTGATTATCTCTACTCAACTCAGAACCCTTAGAAAACTATAATTAGAAGTTTAGCGATTGATATGTTGCAACATGCGTTCTCTTAAGCGTGAGTTCCTAGAGCTGCTTGAGAAGGATAGGGAGTTCCGCTATGCTGTAGCCGGATACCTGGGGCTAGATGAGATACTTAAACGTCTAGATAAGCATGATGAGAAGTTCAACGAAATACTATCCAGACTCGATGAGCACGATAGAAAATTCAACGAAATACTAGCATCCCTCAAAGAACATACCGCCATACTTAAAGAGCACACGGCTAGACTCGACGAACATGATAGAAAGTTTAATGAAATACTCGCCGTTTTAAAGGAGCATACGGCTATTCTTAAAGAACACACTGCTATTCTCAAAGAGCACACGGCTAGGCTCAATGAACATGATAGAAAATTCAACGAAATAATTGCTGAGATAAGGGATCTCAAAGTTTACATTGAGAGAATATCTCTAACACTTGAAGAAGAAGCTTGGGAGGTTATAACCGGTAGACTCAGAAAAATGGGCATACAAGTTAAGCTTGAAAGGCTGATACTACCAGACCTAGAAGTGAGCATCTACGGAGCAGCCGACAACCTATGCATAGTAGGGGAAGCCTCCACCAGAGCCGGGGCTAGAGTAGTCAAGTCTGTAGATGAAAAGCTCGACCTGATTAAGAGAAAATACCCAGAATACCTGAGAGATAGGGTTTTAAAAGTCGTCTATACGATGTGGGCTACAGAAGACGCCATCGAGGAAGCTAAAAAGAGAGGAATTTGGCTTCTAAAAGCGCTAGAAGAACTGACACCACCAAACCTTTAAGTATTCATTCTTAGCATATGCTTCAACACTTTAAGACCAGTTTACACACCATTTCTATATTATCATTAGCAATCCTATTGGCTTCAATCTTCTTCAATACTGGATCTACTAAATAGCCTAGAGATTCTAAGGCCGTGGCTGCGAAAACTGGTAAATCTTAGGACTCGCCAAAACTATTGGAACAAATGGCCTGCTACTCCCCATATTCCAACGTTTAGAAGAGGCTTTACATCTATCTCCTAATATGCTGGCTCGGAGAGTCCACAGCCCCTCCATCCCATGCATATCTTTAATATATGAGTTATGTTCACCTGTTTCACATCCCAAACAGGCTTTAGACCTCGTAGGTCATTGAGATAATTGCGGGACGAATACCCAGTTAAACTAGCAAAAAGCATTGGAGATAACAGTGTGCATATGCTAGATGAGGGGCTCAGGAAAATCAAGGACATAGTAGTTGTAAACTTCTCTCCCTAAAGCATCTAATCAAATATGATTAGGCTGCTTCTCGAAATGGTCTCTCCGTAAATTTTGTAATACTTTCTTAATCTCTCGTAATACTTATATAACCATTTTAGTTTAGTTGTCTCGTTTGAAATGAATACCGGATATGTTGCCTTACTCGTAACGCTTGCCGCAGTTGTATCCGTTTCCAGCATTTTCGCTCATACAATTGCTTGGATAGTTCATCCGATAATAGGTGCGATGGCGGTTACTTCCATCTACTTAACAGCTTATGACGCAACGAGCATCGTAACTACGCGGGGTGGTGTATGATGCATAAGATTGTTATGGTCGGCTACCAGTTTAGACCATGCCTTTTAGACGCCGTGAAAAAGGTTAATGAGGCTTTGGGGAGTGTTCTCGACTTCAAATTTTACAACACCTACGATGTTGATAACGGACTTGTCGATACTCAAAAATTTGTGGAGGATTTAAGAAGCTCTCAAGTGGTTTTAATTGACGTTAGAGGCGGCGATAATGCCAGCAAGATTATTTGCGAAGAGCTCAATGCTCTAAAAAACACCGTTGTCGTTTTCGTCGGAGGATCCCCGGAGATAATTAATCTCACAAGGCTTGGAAGCTTCTCTTTCAAGAGCCTTGCAAGCCTAAGGGAGAAACCGCTACTTGGAAGGTTCTTTAGGAGAGGTGGAATGGACTATGGAGCCATTTTGAGAATGCGCGACAGGTTTGAAAAACTTGGCGGTAAAATGCCAATTGGGATGCTTAAACATGCTAGAAACTACTCCCTACTACTGAAATACTACGATACACCGAGCGTTGATAACTACTACGCCATGCTCCTCCTCCTGCTGAAGGAGTACTGTAAAGTTAAAGTAGACGTCGATATACCAGAACCGATTATTCTACCAAGCATTGGAATCAAAAGCTTCAAAACAGATGAAAACTTCACAGACGTTAAGCAATACCTGCAAAATTACACTTTTAAAGACCTCCCGAAAATAGGCATACTATTCTACGGAGGCTACCATTACGACCAATCCTACCCAGCGGCTAAGCTTTTAACGGAGAAGATTGAAAAATACGGATTTGGCGTGATACCCGTTTTCTGCTCAGACTTAAGATACTATCTAGCCATTGAAAAGTGCTTCCTCCCCGATGGAAAACCCATCATTGAAGCGTTAATCGACCTCCTTTGGTTTAGACTGGCAGGTGGACCCATCGGCGGAGACCATAATATTACAAAAAACGTCCTATTGAAGCTTGACGTGCCAATTTTACATGGAGTACACCTATCATCTAGAACAGTTGAGGAGTGGCTTAACTCGAAACACGGCATACCTCCCGTAGAAATGGTTACAACGGTCATACTGCCTGAACTCGACGGGAGAAACGAGCCGATCGTCACCCACGCTGTTAAGAAGAAGACTGTTGATGACGTTAAGCTTGAAGAATACGTTGCCATAGAAGACCGCGTAGAACGGATGGCTCAAAGAGCCGTTAAATGGGTCAATTTGAGAATGAAAAGTAGAGACTTGAAGAAGATCGCAATAATCCTTTACAACTATCCACCTGGGGAGGAAAATATCGGAAAAGCCGCATACTTAAACGTTTTTGAAAGCCTGTCGAGGTTGCTTAAAGCTTTAAAAGACAACGGATACGCCGTTACGAACACACCATCAGGTAGGGAGCTGAAAGACCTTTTCATCTCTAAAGGTGTTGTGAACTCTGGAGAGTGGATTCAAACACATTCAAAATTGGAGGATATGATTAAAGTCCCCGTTGAAAGATATGCTGAATGGCTTGGAAAATTGCCGGAGAAACCTATAAGACGAACTCTAGAGGAGTGGGGGCCACCTCCAGGTAAAATAAACGTTTACGGCGATTCAATATTGATTCCAGGTTTAATCTTTGGAAACGTTTTCGTTGGGCTTCAACCACCCCGCGGTGTGCATGAAGACCCATCGAAAATATACCACGATAAGAATTTGCCGCCGCACCATCAATACATAGCCTTCTACAAGTGGATTGTGGAGGAGTTTGGTGCAGACGCCATCATACACCTTGGAACGCATGGAACCTTAGAATTCCTACCTGGGAAAGAGGCTGGCCTATCATCTGAATGTTTCCCAGACATACTTATAGCGGACATTCCAAACATATACGTGTACCACGCCGTCAACTCTTCAGAGTCTTCAATAGCAAAAAGGAGAAGCTACGCAGTCATAGTAAACCATGCAAGCCCACCTGTGACGACCAGCGATCTACACGGCGACCTTCAAGAGATTGAAAGGTTGATTATCGAATACTTCGACGCAAGACAATATGGCCGAGAAGAAGCCGATAAAATCGCCGAAAAAATACTCAGTAAAGCCAGTAAGTATGGGTTAGGTTCAAGCGTGGAGGAGGTCTACGATAAAATACAGGAGTATAAGCGTTCAATAATACCTAAGGGGTTGCATGTGCTTGGAGATAAACCATCGCTAGAAGATTCCATCCAATACCTAACCCTTCTAACCCGCTATGATAGAGGTGGAATACCCAGCCTCCACCGCCTCATCATTGAATCCGAAGGCCTCAACTATGATGATGTGCTGGAAAAACCACACTTAAGAGACCCAAGCGGAAGAACGTACGCTGAAATACTAAATAAAGCTGAGGAAACCGTGAAGGAAATCATAAGAGAGTACATAGTTAAAGGCTCAACGCCAAAACTTAAGGCTTCTGAAGACGATGTCTTAAAATCGCTGACCTTTATTAAAAACGTCTATGAAAAGATGATGATGTCGGACGAGATTGGGGCAATACTTAAAGCACTTGACGGAAAATTCATCGAACCGGGGCCGGGTGGAGATTTCGTAAGAACACCTGAGGTTTATCCAACCGGGAGAAACACGTACCAGCTTGACCCTACAAACATACCGACTGAAACGGCAATAGAGCGTGGTAAGAGGATAGCCGACGAATACCTAGCAAGCTTCTACAAGAAATATGGAAGATATCCAAAAACAGTCAGCGTAGTACTATGGGCGTTTGAAACTATGAAGACTGGAGGTGAAACTCTAGCAGCAATTTTCCACCTTCTAGGCGTAAAACCCATTTGGAAAAGCATCTACATAAGAGAGCTTGAAGTAATTCCACTTTCAGAGCTTAAAAGACCGAGGATAGACGTTGTCGTAACGATATGCGGGATTTTCCGCGACACCTTCTACAACATCGTTGAACTTTTAGATAGAGCCTTTAGGGTTGTGGCTGAGCTTGAAGAACCTGAGGATATGAACTTTGTTAAAGCCAACGTTAAGAAAATGTCCACCGATTACGGGGAAAACGCGAAGTTTAGAATTTTCGGACCGCCGGAAGGCCAGTACGCTACAAGCCTCACGTCGCTCATAGAATCCTCACAATGGAGAAGTGAAGCAGAGCTTGTGAACGCATACCTGGAGAGCATGAAATTCGCCTATGGGGAGAAAGCGAGGTGTGTAGAGTCTAAGGAGCTTATGAGCTCTTTAATTTCCAACGTTGAATTGGTCACTCAAATAAGAGATACCGTAGACTATGAGATTACCGATTTAGACCACTACTACGAGTTTCTCGGAGGACTTACGAAAGCCGTTGAGAGTGGAAGTGGGCGACGGCCAATGGTTTTAGTAGCGGATACAACGAGGGAGGCCGTAAAAGTGGAAGATGCGAGGGAAGCCCTTAAAAGAGGCGTTGTAACGAGGACAATTAATCCGAAATGGCTAGACTCTATGATTGAGCACGGCTATAACGGCGTAGCGAAAATCGCCGATAGAGTCGAGTATATGATTGGATTATCAGCCACGCTCGGAGGTGTTGAAGACTGGATGTGGAGAAGCGTTGCCGAAAACACTGTATTTAACGCTGAAAGAGCGGAAAAAATGAGAAACGTTAACATTTGGGCGTTCCGTAAGATAATTAAAAAACTTCTTGAAGCTTCAAAACGGGGATACTGGAAGGCCGACAAAGAAACTATTGAGAAGCTTGAAGAGGAATATTTAAAAACTGAGGAAATACTCGAAGAGGAAATCGTTGGGTGATACTATGCCGCATCACATAAGATTTGTATTCCCATTCACCGCCATCGTCGGCCAAGAGAAAATGAAGAAGGCCCTCCTTTTAAACGCCGTAAACCCCCGTATAGGTGGAGTTTTAATAAGGGGGCAGAAGGGTACGGGAAAATCTACGGCTGTTAGAGCATTGGCGGATCTTCTCCCCGAAATAAAAGTTGTGAAAGACTGCCCATTCAACTGCAACCCAGACGACCCAAGGGAAATGTGCGACTCATGCTATGAGAGATACGTTAGAGGAGAACAACTTCCATGGATTAAACGGAAAGTTAGAATAGTAAACCTTCCGCTGAACGCAACAATCGATAGGGTTGCGGGAACACTCAACATTGAAAAGGCTTTAAAGGAAGGGTTAAAAGCACTCGATCCGGGTTTACTTGCCGAGGCAAACCGTGGCATACTCTACGTAGACGAGGTTAATCTGCTTGACGATTACGTTGCGGATGTACTACTTGACGCAGCTGCAAGCGGTGTAAACATTGTTGAAAGAGAGAACATTTCAGTTGTACACCCGAGCCGTTTCATCCTTATCGGCACTATGAATCCGGAGGAGGGTGAACTTAGACCACAACTATTAGATAGATTTGGACTTCAGGTGGAAGTTGAGCCTATAACAGACCCGGCATTGCAAATTGAAATTGTAAAAAGAGTTGAAGATTTTGAAAAAGACCCTCTAGGTTTTATAGCGAAATATGAGGAAAAACAGAGAGAATTGAGGCTTAAAATTGAAAAAGCGCGTGAGCTGCTTCCTAGAGTTCAAATATCTGATGAGTTGCTTCATGAGATAGCAAATGTGTGTTCAAAACTTTCAGTAAGCAATAGAGCCCCAATAGTAATAACGCGAACAGCCAAAGCCATCGCTGCACTTTCGGAAAGAGTTGATGTAACTAAAGATGACGTTTTAGAGGCAATGGAGCTGGCGTTGCCACACCGTATGAGGAAAAAACCTTTTGAACAACCTTATATTTCACGTGAAAAACTCGAAGAGATTATTTCAAAAAATAGTTACGATGACAATGTAAAAAGAGAGCATAAGGGCGATGAAAAAAGTGGAAGTACACAGTTAAAAGAAAAAATTTTTAACATTGGTCCTCCATTTTCGGTAAACTTGGAAACAAAGGAAGACCAAAATAGTCGCGTAGGGAAAAGTGGTAAGACTGTCAAATCAATTGGCATCAATAGGGGATCTTACATTTACAGCACAATACCGAAAGGTAAACCACGCGATATAGCCATTGACGCAACAATAAGAGCTGCAGCCTCACGCTTAGCAGGTTCACGTGAGACGCTATTGAAAATCGGCGATGAGGATATTCGAGAAAAAGTTAGAAGAGCTAAAACCTCATCGCTTATAACGTTGGTTGTCGACGCAAGTGGTTCTATGGCTGCTCAAAAGAGAATGGAAGCTGCAAAAGGAGCCGCTCTTGGGCTACTTTACGACGCCTATAAACGCAGAAATAAAATAGCGTTCATAGCATTTCGAGGAGAATCTTCCGAAATACTGCTACCGCCTACAAACAATATAGATCTTGCGGAAAAAGCCTTAGCAAAACTTCCAACTGGAGGGAAAACACCTTTACCGCACGCTTTACTCACAGCTTTAAACCTAGTTAAATCGGAGAGAGAAAAGTGTTCTAAAGCTATTAAGCCGATCATTGTTCTGATTACAGATGGCAAAGCAAACGTTTCATTGGGTGGGGAAATTCGAGAGGAAATAGTAGACATATGTAGGAAGATAAGGGAAAATAACATCCACCTAGCCGTTATAGATGTTTCCGAAGACCCATATACACCAAACTACATAAACGACATAGTCGAAGCCGCAAACGCCAAACACATTAAAATAGAAGCCCTAACAAGCATAGAAATCCAGAAAACAATAACACAACTACTTTGAATTTACCGTTTTTAACGGCTTATACTAAAAGAGCTTCTTCAACCTTTCAATAAACTTCTTAACATCCTCTAACGCCAGAGCGACTTCATCTGACGGCATCCAGTTTTCATAGAAGTTTTGGTGTAAACAGTTAGCAGTACGCCATAGGTACCTAAGCTCACTATCCTGAAGTTTCTTAGCAAGATCATTTACATACTGCCACAGACTAGCATGACTTCTAAGCTCTTCACCTTCCTTAGCCGCTAAAGCTTTCACTATTTGAACTGTAGCACCCCAACTTAACAGCCTCTCCCTTCAACTTCTCAATAAGCCTCTTACTAAGCAAATCAAACATTCTTCAGCATCACACCTCTAATAGAAGTTTAAAAAGGGATATAAGTCTTGGTGAAAGAAGCCCGGTTCAATGTAAGCAAAAACCGTTATAAGTTTGATAATAGGTTTCTTTTTGACGGCGGTTATCAGTTGGAGGGCCAACAGTCTTAATAGTCCCCTCCTCCGCCACTCCCAAAGGGTTTAAATATTGTTATGGGGGAAAGTTTAGGTAGGGTTTACTTTGGCTGAAAGGAGGCCTAGAATAGGGCGTATAAAGCCTATGGTAAGACCTAGGATCGGCCGTATAAAACCTAGGGATCTAGCCGGATATTTGAAGGTGTAGAGTTGTGGAAGTTAGAGTTCGTGTGAAAATCAAGTATAAGGGAGAATTACTTGAGACTGTAGCCCTCGTAAACACCGGCTTTGAAACCCCAAACCCGCAGATCCTACTACCAGTTAAGGCGGCTGAAAAGCTTGGTCTTTGGCCCGACCTACCGGGGGATGCATTAGTTGAAATTTACGATACGGCTGGAGGACCTACAAGAGTGTATAGGGTTAGAGGCGCCGTCACGGTTGAAGTTGCTGGGAGGGAGGGGAGAGGCGTCGTTGCAGACGCCGTAATATCCCATATGGAGGTTGAGGTTTTAATGAGCGATAGGCTTACCGAAGAGCTCATGATAGCTATTGAAAAACCGAGTGAGGGTGTATGGAGGTTTAGAGACGAGGGAGTTGAGAGGAGGAGTGAGAGGCCGGAAATATGGCTTTAACTAACACCTCTATGCGTTTAAGAGGATGTTGAGAAGTATCCGATTCAAGACGCCGACGGGTAGACGGGGAAAACGTTAATATTATTCTAAGCCGATTAATGTATAGTTTGAGGGGGAAAATTTCCATTAGGAAGCGTAGAGTGTGGACGAGTATTCTAATAAGCTCTATATTGTTCACGGCATCCATGATTATAGGCTTTATTTCAGATACAGCAGTCATATCGATAATAGAGGGTTTAGTAGAGCTATCGAAGTTTTTAACGGGCTTTCCACCTCCAATACTTGCAATCCTGATATTTCTAAACAATTTCATTAAAAGCCTCCTAGTCATCCTTTTAGGCTTCCTCATAGGGATTCCACCCGTAGTCTTCCTAGCCTTCAACGGTTTAATCCTCGGCGTAGTCGTTAGATATGGCGTCTCTTCAATAGGGCTTGCGGGTACCTTAGCGTCTCTACTCCCCCACGGCGTCATAGAAATACCTTCGACGTTGGTAGCATCGGCATTGGGTTTAAACGTCGGATGGGAGGCTTTAATAGGCGTCTTCGGTATGGAAAGCCGCGTTAAAGCCACCGTCGCACACTGTTTGAAAATATTCCTGAAAGTAGTTGCACCTCTACTCGCCATAGCAGCCTTCATAGAGGTCTACGTAACGCCTCTAATATACAACCTTGTAGCATACGGTTGATAGTACTATTTAATAGCTCCCACGGATACAAGATTTAATGTATGTGGCGTCGCATTCTCGAAAGATTCTCCTCATACCCAGCTAGAGTTAAAGTAGCAAAGACCATAATAGAGCTCGGCTTTAGAATATCCAAAGATGGGAAAATATACTGCGGTCCAGTAGAGCAGAGCTTTCAGAAAATAGCAAGAGCATTAAACGTCGATAGGAGGGTTGTAAAGGAGACCGTCATATCCATCCTCAGAGACCCCGATCTTAGAGAAATATTCACGTCTCTCAAACCATCTGGACCATTACTCTCCGAAGTCGCTAAACAGCTGGGTTTTTCAGTTATAGAGATCTACGCCGACTCTGAGAAACCGGGTATACTGGCCAAGGCAGCCTCCATCATAGCGTCTGAAAATATAAGCATAAGGCAGGCCGTAGCTGAAGACCCGGATTTATCACCAGAACCGAAGCTCATCCTAGTCTTGGAAAAACCCACGTCTGGAGAAGCGTTGAAGAAGATTCTTGAAATAGAAGGTGTGAAAAAGATATCTGTTTACTGACGCATTGAGAGAAACGCGTTGAGGAAAAAGAAGAGGTTGTTTAGAGGCAGGCCTTAGCCATATCCAGCAGGACCTTATATGGATCCTTAGCCTTAACCACACCGCTGGCTAAGAGAACCCCCTTAGTACCCAACTCTAAAGCTTTCTTAACGTCCTCGCCAGTCGATATTCCAGCTCCACATAAAACCGGAAGTTTTGGATTTATCCTCTCCACAAGCCGTAGTGCTTCTGTAACGGCTTCAGGTCTAGCTTTACTCACAGGTATACCTGTTCCTATAAGCTCAGGAGGCTCGTACGCTATGATGTCTGGATTTAGAGCAGCCGTCGCATACGTGACTTCAGGAGTATTCGTGCAAACTAAACTTATCAAGCCCACCTGTCTAACCCTTTTAACGCACGCATCTATATCGGCTAGAGTAAGCCTCTTCTCACTGTGATTTATCAATGTCCCTATGGCACCGGCTTCTTTAACGGCCTCAGCTAAAATCGCCCCTGTCCCCGCACCCGGAGCCGCCGGGTCAACGTGTTGAGCGAACACCGGTATGTCCGTATTTTCAGCGATCAACCTTATATCCGTCGCCTGAGGTGCTACGGCTATGCAGATACCCGTCTCCTTTGAAACCTTCTCAGCCATTTTAGCTAATTCAAGCCCCCTCCTACCCGTCGACTCAATATATATCTTAAAGTTTACGATTATAACTGGATATTTTAAAGCCGGCATACACGACCATCTCCACTTTAAATCCTCATAGATGATAATTTTATTAAGTTCTTTCTAGAGAAAAGTCTTTTGTTTAAGAAAGGCGGTTTCTATTGGTTAAATTCATATTCATAACTGGAGGGGTTTTATCCAGCGTAGGTAAAGGCGTAGTCACAGCTTCAATAGGTAAGATTCTCCAAGTCCGCGGCTATAAGGTTTCAGTGATAAAGATCGACCCTTATTTGAACGTTGACTGTGGAACTATGAACCCATACCAGCATGGGGAGATATTCGTTACAGAGGATGGCGGTGAAATAGACCTCGATATTGGACACTATGAGAGGTTTCTAGACATAAACTTGACTAAAGACCACAATATAACGACCGGTCAAGTATACTGGACTGTTATAGAGAGGGAGAGGAGGGGGGACTACTTAGGTAAATGCGTCCAAATAGTGCCGCATATAACGGATGAGATTAAACGCCGAATATACATGATAGCGGAGAGGGAGCCGATAGACGTACTCTTAACTGAAGTTGGAGGCACCGTGGGAGATATAGAGGGTTTACCATACTTAGAAGCGATAAGGCAGATAAGGCTTGAAAAAGGGTATGAGAACACCATGTTCGTTCACGTAGCCCTCGTCCCAGTTCTAGATACAACCGGTGAAGAGAAGACTAAGCCTTTACAACATAGCGTTAACGAGCTTAGAAGAATAGGTATTCAACCAGATATAATAGTAGCCAGATGCGTGAGAAATATCGGAGAGGAGACTAAGGCTAAAATAGCGTTATTCGGCACCATACCTAAAGAAGCGGTTTTCTGCTCTTACACCCTCCAATGCGTATATCAAGCCCCCCTCATACTGGATGAGCAGGGCATGGGCGAATACATCATTAAAAGACTGGCCTTAAACCCGGTTAAACCAGACTGGTCTGAGTGGAAGCGGATAGTAGACTCCTTCCTCACAGCAAAGTACGAGGTTAAAATAGCAATGGTGGGCAAATACGCTACTTTAGCAGATTCATACGTCAGTATTAATGAAGCCGTTAAACACGCAACCGCCTACTGCAATGCAAAAGCTAAAATAGACTGGATAGAAGCTGAAGAATTTGAAGGCGGGGGAAACCTTGAGAGGCTTTTAAACTACGACGGAATTATAGTGCCGCCAGGCTTCGGCGCGAGGGGAACGGAGGGGAAGATTCTAGCCGCAGATTACGCTAGGAGAATGGATATACCGCTACTGGGCATATGCTTCGGCTTTCAAATGGCTATAGTAGCCTTCGCGAGATACGTATGCGGTCTTAAAGATGCAAATAGCACTGAAAATAACCCTGAGAGCAGCCACCCGGTCATAGACCTCATGGCCGAACAGAAGGGTGTGAAACAACTCGGGGGAACGATGAGGCTTGGAGCTCAACCAGTAAAACTCATACCTGGAACAATGGTTTACAAGCTGTATGGGTGTAAAGATGTAATCATGGAGAGGCATAGACACCGCTGGGAGGTGAATGCAAAATATTGGGACATTCTACAAAAGCATGGAATGGTCTTCTCAGGCTTTTCCATAGATGGTACACGTGTTGAAGTTTTTGAGCTTCCAGATAGGTACTTCTACATGGGTACGCAATTCCATCCAGAATTCAAGAGTAGACCTGGAAAACCATCACCACCATACTATGGGTTTGTAAAAGCATGTTTAAGTAGAAAACTTGGACTATCCAAATCGGAATTCATCAGAAGCCTTTAACTTCAACGTTTCCCACCCATATTCTCTTTACTCTTAAACACCACTTTAGAAAAAACTTTTAAACAATTTCACATAGAGTAAATTTCAGTGGGAAATTGTCTAGTGAATATAAGCCTATTAGCACCAGTCTATGGATCTTTACAGTGATAATACTATTCATCTTCGGCTTCTTCGGACCTGTTTGGACAACGATGATCCCCGGAGGCTTTACAAACTGGTATACTGCTGGAACAGTAGGCTGTAAGCTTTGGGTTCCAGTCCTACCAACCGTCTTAATATTCTTCCTAGGCATTTTAAGGGAAATCGGACTCTTCAAATCGGCTGATAAGACAACTTTCGCTTTTCTATACGTGGCTACAATAGGCCTTGTAGTCTTCCTGACTTCTGATGGATGGCCCATTCAAGACACATATACTGGCTTCCTCGCCAGTAGAGTTGTAGAGCCAGATATATCGGATAACTGGCCCTCCATATTTGCCCCTCCAGCCGACGTAGTTAGACCAATCGTCAGCGGCGGCGCCCCCGTCCCATGGGGTGCTTTAATACCCTTTATAGTCTTCTGGTGGCTTATGATGGCTGCTTACGCAGTCTTCTACTTAGCGATAGCATCCCTACTCCGCCACCACTATATAGATGTTGAAAAGGTTCCATTTCCACAAACCATTGTCAGCGTCACACTGGCCAACAGGTTCTTGGAGCAGGGAAGCCTAAGGAAGAAGCTCGGTACTCCACTCATAGTAGGCATCATTCTAGGATTAGCATATCAGATCCCGTTGTTTTTAACCGCCTTATATCCATGGTTCCCAGACGTTTACGGGTGGAGGACGAATACGTGCAACCATGGAACCGTTTGGCTCACAGCCGGTTCAGCTTTAGCTCAACTTCCAGGTATGGCTATGCTGAATAAAAGCGCCGTACACGCAGCCATATTCTTCCTAGCTCCACTATCCGTCCTCACAAGCGCGGTGATCACAAATATAATCTTCCAAATACTAATGCAGGTGGCATATTTCTCAGGCTACTACTCTGGAATCCTAGGTTTAGATGGCTGCGGTAGAGTCTGGTGCGGTACGATAAGCTATAGAGTCGGTGAACCATTTAAATGGGATGCTTTTTCAACAGCTGGAGTGAGTACTGGAATAGTCTTATTCTACTTCATCTTAAACTGGCGCGTTATATCTTCGATATTCAAGCAGGCTATTAAAGGAGAGGAGGTAAAAGGTGAACCTATCAAGTATAGGACAGCTTTCCTCATGATAATTTTAGCCGTGATAGTTATAGCCGCTCTCTGGGGCTCTGTTGGTTTAACGCTAGCACCGATAGTTGTTCTAATTGTAAGCAACTTCATATGCACATTTGCATCTACAAGGGTCTACTCACTAGTGGGTTATAACGCTCCAGCTGGAAGCTGGTTCTACTATGGACCTATGAAACTAGTCATGGGAAATATGCCGACGGAGGCAAATTACAAGGAGTGGGTGTTAGCGATGTGTATGATGCATCCTACGGGCCAAGCCTTCACAGAGGGATGGGGAACCCCACTCATAACATCCCTATCATCCTACAAGATGGGTTCTATGATGGGGATGGATAATAAAACAATATTTAAAGTCTCACTGGTCGTGGGCATTTTAGCACCGCTACTAGCACAGTTGGGCTACATATGGGGGCTTTACACATTCGGAGCTACAAAACTCCCGTCGAGCTTATGGGGCGGTGTATGGTATAGGGCGGATCCTCAAGGCATTGTGAATAGACCTGTTAGGGGAGAGTGGATACCACACTTCTTAGGCGGTATCCTATTCGCTGGTGCACTAAGCTATCTTCACGCTAAATTCCTATGGTTCCCATTAGACCCCATAGGATTCCTAATAATCACGGATGGACATGCTTTGATAGAGGGATTGTGGACGACTGTAACGGCGGCTTGGGCTGTAAAGCTCATAGTGCTTAGATTGGGTGGAAGTAAGTTCTACGAAGAAGTCGGTGTACCTGTTGCAATAGGCTTCATAGTTGGAGCGGTATTGGTGTCTTTCATAGGCGGACTACTAATGGTCATAAGATTCTTCGTACCATTTTAAACTCCCATTTTATTTTTCCGAAAAACTCCACGTCAAGCTCCATACATATTCAACTGTTTTTTCCCTAGGCTTTTAATTGTAGGTTTCATAGAACCTCAATTTTGGTTTAAATGAGAAAAATGAGGGGGATTTAAAACGGCTCCTTAGAGCGTTTACGCAAGCCTCTTTGCTTCTCTGAACCTAGTCTTACAGTTTGGACACTCGTATAGGGTTATGTGAACTTTGGGTCCCTTCTTCTGCTTAGGCTGAATATCCCACTCTTTCACTGGCCTAGCTACTTCAGTACCGCACTTTGGACACTTAGCCATTTTCCATCACTCCGTGAGAAAATGGATACCTATGGTATATATAAGGTTTTCCATATCAAATCATGAATTTCATGGATTTTGAAGGCGCCCAAGAAGTCTTCTTAGAAACACCAAACTTAACTAAACTTATAAAAATGCATAGTTTAAACCGACCAATTTGACTTGAAATTGTAAAAATTGATGGTCAAAGGAACTCTTCCATCACCGATATTATCCTCTCACATCCATCATACTTTCTCAGCTCTTTCGAAGCCTCTATACTCCTCTCCACAAACCCACTGTTCATTATAGACTCAATAGCGTTTAAAAGCACTTCTTTGGTGAGCTTCTCTTGCTCTAAAGTTAACCCTAAACCCATTTCCTCAATCCTAGACGCATTGCCCATCTGTTCGGTGTGGTTTGGAGTAGGTATGAGAATCATCGGTTTGCCGTAGAACATACTCTGCGTAATCGTCCCATGACCAGCTCTTGAAACAACCAAATCGCAGGCTTTAAGATACTCAAACCTATTATCCAACCACTCGTAAACCGTTAGAGAGCCGAGCCTAACGGGGTTTTGAGGCTCAGTGGGGTTTGCCTTAGACATGACGATGTTATATCCATCGATTTCAGCAAATATTGACGTTAAAAGTTCAATCAAGTACTTACGTTCTTTAAAAGAGCCGCTTATAGGCGCGAATATCAAAGGTTTATCTGGATCAAAGCCTAACTTTTCTTTAAGCCTTCTTTGAGGAGGCAATTCCTCAGGCTTCACCGGAATTATGGGACCCACTAGGAAAACTTTCTTAGAGTAAACCGGCGGGATTTCAAGATTCCCCAGTGAAACCGTGTAGGGCATAGGATAATCCGGTATGAGCACATAATCGCTTATGGTCCATATTCTACCGATTAAAGCCAACGCCCCGGCGTCTACAAGCCGACATAATCTTAGGAAACGCTTCCTCCTAGGTATGATTATTTTGAACTGATTGAGAATCGTTATACATGGGATTCTCAAAATCTTAGAAGCCAGTATGGTTGAAACCCTACTATCTGAAATTACAACCTTCGGTTGAAAGTATCCAATAGCCATCAATTCAAAAGCTATTTGCCTAAGAACCTTTATTGAAGCTATGAACGGCCCAGGGTTTACAGTACTCTGTCTAAAATCCACCCCTCCATCCGTCTTAACGGCGAATCCTATGGAGGGCGCCTTCCTATAACTAAACTGTTTTTGCTTAATATAGTTTAAGCCATTGCCATAGGATGAGAAAACCACGTCTACACCTTTCTCTCTGAGTTTTTCAGCTATGGGTATGCATCTCCCAGCATGACCTAAACCTATCCCGCAAACTCCAAAGTATACGCTCATAACTACTACCTTAAAACTCTACGTTTAACCCGACCCCTAGGCTCCTCCTCTTCAAAGATTTCAGCTTGAAACCTGTAAACCTTAGTATCCTTTAAAAGCCAGCTATCCGGGGTTAAACCAGCCTTCATACACGCATTGCTTAAAAACTCCTCCTCATCCCAACCCCATTCAACCGGTACTTGTGGAAGCAAAAGTCCCTTGTAGAACCCCCTTTCAACGATCAAACCGTCTACACCTATCCGAATAACCTTAGGCAACTCCCTAGGACTACTGACTACTATAAGCTCAGGCTTTGTTAAAACGCTAACCTCAACAACCACATTATCCATCTCCTTCAAGGTTACAGGTGGAAACCTCGGGTCTCCCACAGCCGCCTCTATAGCGCTTTCAATAGTCGCTTCAACTAAAGGATTTGTCGGATATGGAAAACCTATACAACCCCTAAGCTCTTTAACACCTCCAACCAAGCTATTTAACGTCACAAAAACCCCACGTTTAACCTTCAAGCTTTCAGGAGTTTCCGCAGGCGGCTTTATCCTAACACGCTTCGCAAGATACTCTTCAATACTCCTCCTTGCAAGTCTAACCAGAAAAGCCCCCTCATCATCCGTTAAGTTAACGCCCATACCGATCTCCAGCATTATAATTTAAACTGTGAAACTCTTATAGGAATTTCTATCGTTTACAGATAACCCACAGTTCAAATGACCTACCAGTCTGGGAAAATGCAAACTCAAATTTAGTTCCTCTAAAAACGTTTTTATAATTCAACAAAGCTTGGAATGTGAAATTTTCAAACGCATACTATGGCATATGGTATAACGTTGACGGGTGTTTTGAAGAAATACTTAAAAAATAGTTGGTGATAAATCCTTGAGGGCATTAATTGGTTAATGAGAGAAAGATACCTGCGACTATGTCAACTCAGCATCCGGACAATGCAAATCTTCCAGAATGGTGTAAAGGTGGCATAATTGAAGGAGAAGCGGAAATTTATGAGGCTTATTTTGCTTACAGTCAGCTTGGTTGCCATGAGGTTATGTGGGATTCTGAGGGGAAGGATGTCGATACGCGTGTTGTAAGAAAACTTTTAGATAAGTATCCGGAATTTTTTATGGAACATCAACTTGGAAAAGATGTCTTCCTAACCTATAGAATCCCTAATCCAAAAATTGAAGGAGCCGAGAGGAAGATTTTCGTAGAAACTTTGTACAACATTGCAGTGGCGTGTGATGTTGCATCTACCTTCTATAAGAGACATGTTGTGCCAATCTTTGAAGTTATACTTCCCTTCACGACGGACGCTAAAGAACCGATTTGGCTTTACAACTATTACAGAAAAGCGATAGCCGCAGTTGAAGAGGCATACTTAAACGATAGCTTGAAAGCTAGAGATTGGATTGGATGTTTCCAGCCTAAAAGCATTGAGGTAATCCCGCTGATAGAAGACTTTGACAGCATATTAGCAGCTGACAAAATTGTGGAACCATATGTAAAGGCAGTTAAACCAAAGTACCTAAGAGTTTTTATTGCACGATCAGACCCTGCTCTCAACTATGGCCTTTTATCCGCTGTTCTACTCTCCAAACTGGCCTTTTCAAAATTGAAGACTCTTGAAAAGAAGCTAGAGGTAAGCATACATCTAATTTTGGGAGTTGGGTCGATGCCCTTTAGAGGACATCTTTCACCCGAAAACGTTGAGAAGTTTCTATGTGAATATAGAGGGTTATCCACTGTTACGATTCAATCCGCCCTAAAATATGATTACCCCATCATGCAAGTAAAAGATTGCATAAACACTTTAAACAAAAGGCTTCCAAATGGAGAACCCCCAACCATAGACCCTGCGGAAGAAGAAAAACTCGTTGAAATAATTCGTAAAAGTAGACGATTTTATGAAAGAGTTGTTGAGGAGTTAGCCCCCCTCATTAACAGCATATCCTCCTATGTCCCTACACGAAGAGCTAGAAAACTTCACATAGGGCTTTTTGGCTACAGCCGCAGAGTTGGAGGGGCTCTTCTTCCAAGAGCAATACCCTTCGCCGCTGCACTTTACTCTCTTGGTATACCTCCAGAATTTTTAGGTGGTAGGTTCTTCGAGGAAGTGAAAGAAGACGAATGGAAGCTAATCCAAAAATTCTACGTTAACCTAAAACACGACCTAGACGTAGCAGGCGGCTATCTCTCTTGGCGAAACATAGAAATGTTAAAGGATAATTGCAAATTGGTGGCTGAAAAAGCAGGCATGCGCACAGAGCAGCTAATGAATGCCCTAGGTGAGATTTTAGCCGACGTCGAAGCAATAGAAAGAACCTTCAGTATAAAACTTGGACCTAGAAGCTCTCCCGAAAAGAAACATGAAAACTTTGCAAATAACTTCCTTATATCCTATATGGAAGGCGACAAAGATGGTGCTTCCACTTCACTTATCGAGGCGGCCAAAATAAGAAGATGTCTCGGATAAACGTGAACTCAAATTTAGCTTTAATAATTTCTTAATTTTCTCTAACTCTAAGAGAGTATGTTTCAGTAGCTAGAAAAATGGAGAGTTTCAATCCTTAAGAGTGTTAGTACACTATCGGAGAAAGTGAACATTTTTATAAGATACCATCATAAATGAACATGTAGTGTTCATTTATGACTATGGAATTAGATAAAGAGAGGATTACTAGAGCACTTACACCAATAATTGGCATGCTTAAAATGTTTAGTAATCTTCTCAGTGAAATAGCCGATATCGAAAAATCTGAGGGTAAGAAAATAGATGAGATCTTAAAGGAGTTACTCACTCCAACTATGCTGGTAGAGTTGTCGAAGAAAATGACCCCAGACCTTTACGGTGAGTTTATCGCGTCTCTCTTAAGACTAGCATCAGTAACGTCCACTGTAACAAACCCCATGCTACTTCCAGCTGAGGAGAAGAAGAAATTAGCTTCTGAAATAGAGGAAATTGTTAATGACTTAGAGAAGGTTTTTAACAAGCTAAAGGAGGCGCCAAAATGATGTGTGATAGCTTCTTCACGCAATGTGAACTGTTTGTAAGTAGTGCTATTAAGACTCTTAGAGAGAGTTTGACCGAATTGGATTTAGCAGAGCGTATCATACCTTTTGTTCTTTCACCTACGCTACTTCCTATTAATAGATATTTACCCACAAGGTTTTTTGGTATGGAGATTAGGAATGTAAGGGTTCTAAGATCGCCATACATCGGCAGGTACATAGAGGTGTCTGTTGATGGCGATGTAAGTAAGGCTGTGGAGGTTTGGGGGAAGATTGTGGATGAAGTCTATCCAAAGATTAAAATACCTATATTCGTCATCTGGAGTGGCAGATTGGATTTAAAACCTGAAGATTTAGGTAGAAAAATGGGGGAGATACTGGCTAAAATGAACATTTCAATATTCACGTTTAAACATCCGGTAAATATAGTTGAGGAGCTCAAGGAAGAATGAAAACATATTATGTTGATACAAGTGTTTTATTTTCTGCGTTATCTTGCTCAGATACTAAACATGAACTATGCAGTAAAGTTCTTAAAGAAATACGAGAAGAAGGTGGAAGATTGATAATTTCAACTTATACACTAGCGGAATTTGTTAGCGTTATCTGTAGGAGAATTCTTCACGATAAATGGAAACTTATAGAGCCTCTCGATACGACCGTAAAGTGGATTGTAGAGAACCTTAAGGAGCCTAGAGAAATTTGTAAATATTTAGCCTCGATAACAATATCGTTGCTTGAGAGGGAAATTAGCGCAGTAATAGTTGAAGATTTAGACCTCTATACTCTTGAAAAACTGAACAATCTCCCTAACATTGTAAAAATTTTTAAAGAAGCTATAGAACTCTCATGGATCAACATTAGGTTTAAAGACCTCACCCACATAGTAATAGCTTTACTGTTATCAGAGAAGTATAGTATAGATGGCATTGTGACAGCGGACAGGGAAAATTTCAACCCTATAAAGGATGTTGTAGGAAAGATGAACTTAAAAATTATAGTAGTTGAGTGAAGAATTGAAGCCTCGGAAAGCACTATAGTTCATATGAATGTAGAGAAGGGGAGAAGTAAATGCTCGCCCGTGGAAATCAACGGAAAGTTGGGAAAGTAAACTCTAATAGGGTTTTCTATTAAACTATGCTTGTTGAGAAGTCTTAAACTGCGAAACTGTAAAATCTTCTATAGAGGGTCCGTAATAGATGATGTTGAAGTCCTCATTGAAGATGGTAAAATCTCACGTTTAACCAAGTTGAGGATAGATAGACCGGTTGATAGCGTAATAGACCTTAAAGGTTTACTGGTCATACCCGGTCTCATAGATGTGCACGTGCATTTAAGGGGGCTTAACCTCGCATACAAGGAAGACTATGATACTGGAACGCTGGCGGCAGCGTTTGGAGGAGTTTCAACGGTTTTAGACATGCCTAATACGGAGCCTGCCACTGAAAATGTTGAAACCTTCAAGCTTAAGGTTGAAGCAGCTAAGCCTAAAGTGTACGTGAACGTAGGGTTTTACAGCTTCATACCGGAGGAGTTAAGTGAAATCCGTAAACTCGCCGCTGAAGGGGTCTTCGGTTTTAAAGTATTCATGCACAGAGTCATGCCAGGGTATAAATTCACCAATTTAGAAGACTTGAGGGAGCCGTTTAAGCTCATCGGTGAAACAGGCTTACCCATACTTATCCACGCTGAGAAAAGAGAAGTATACGAGGCTATGAAGCGTGAACATCCCGATGACGGCTTAGAAGCGTTTGAAGAAGCCCTCTCAGAGTACTCTGAAAACGAGTCTGTAAACGAGCTTACAACCATGCTTAGGAAAGTTAGACAGGTGAAAATGCACTTTTGCCATATAAGCTCTCACGTCTCCCTCAGACGTATAGCTGAAGCTAAAGCCGAGGGGTTATCTGTTTCATGCGAAGTTACACCCCACCATCTACTACTTTCAAAAAGAAGCTATGAAAACCTTGGAATATACGGCCTCGTCGACCCACCTTTAAGGTCTGAAGCCTGTGTTGAAGGACTATGGGCTGGCATTAGACAGAGCACGGTCGATTGCATAGCATCAGACCACGCTCCACATACCCTCGAAGAAAAAACTACCGGAGGCGTTTGGAACGTTAAAACGGGTTTTCCGGGCTTGGAGACGCTTCTACCGCTTATGCTCGACTGTGTCAACAGAGGCTGGTTAAGCCTATCCAAACTGATCCAACTCACCTCTCAAAATCCAGCTAAAATATTTAGAATAGCTGGTAGAGGATCTATTGAAGTCGGTTATTGGGCCGATTTAACAGTAGTCGATCTAAATGAAGAGTTCATATTAGACCCTTCAACGTTTAAGTCTAAGGCTAAACACAGCCCATTTAAAGGGTGGAGGGGGAGGGGGACTGTTAAAGGCGTCTTCGTTAATGGTGAGCCTGTTGTTTTAAACGGTGAAGTTTTAAGTAGACCGGGAGTTGGCAAAATACTTAAACCGGGGGCTTAGGATTGAATGAGGTTTTCATAGTAGACCTAATGCTTGGGCGAACCGCTAGGTGGCTTAGAATACTTGGCTTAAACGTCTTATACAATCCATCCTGGACAGACGAAGACCTTATCAAAACGGCTTTAGAGATGAATGCCGTAATACTTACGAAAGATAAAGCCCTCGTTTCCAGGGCTTTAAGCATTGGGTTAAACGCAATAGAAGTTGTCGGTAAAACAGAAGCAGAGAGAATAAGCTTCCTACTGAAGACGCTCAGATTAAAACCAGTTATAGACCCATCTAGAAGTAGATGCCCGATTTGCAATAGCCCTATAAGAGAAGCATCTAGAGAAGAAGTTGCAGACTTAGTACCGGAGGGCGTTCTACGTAGATATTCAAAGTTTTGGGTATGCGTAAATTGTGGGAAAGTTTACTGGCTCGGCTCCCACTTTAGAAATATGCGTAAATTCCTAGACTCCATAGCACATTCCAATAATTCCAACCTCAAGTGAGAGAACGTATAGTTGAAGACTTCTCCGCAACTATTTTTCAGTATATGGGGGTTTACATGGCTAATACCTCTCATACTCAAATAAGTGGAGGCATCATATACGTTTAAATAATGCTTTTTTGTTTTCTATTACCGTCTATGGGTTCTCTTAAACGTGAGTTTTTAGAGCTTCTTGAGAAGGATTTGGAGTTCCGCTATGCTGTGGCGGGATATCTGGGGTTATCTGAGGTTTTAAAGAGGCTTGACACAATAGCCGAAGAGCAGAAGAGCCTTAGAGAAGAGCAGACTAAAATATGGATGGAGATAGCTGCTATAAGAGAAGAGCAGAAGAGTCTGAGGGAGGAGCAGGTTAAGCTTAGAGAAGAGCAGACTAAAATATGGATGGAGATAAAAGCACTTAGGGAGGAGCAGACGAAGATTTGGAGTGAGATAGCCTCCATCAAGGAGGAGCAGAAGAATCTGAGGGAGGAGCAGGTTAAGCTTAGGGAGGACTTTAATAGGATGCTTGCTGTGATCGATAGGATGGATGTTAGGCTTAGCAGGGTTGAGAGGACTTTGGAGAAGCTTACGATAGACGTTGAGGATGAGGCTAGGTCTTTCCTTAAGCATAGGCTTAGGGAGCTTGGCTTAAGCGTAGAATTGACATCCCTCATACTCCCAGACTTAGAGCTTAACATATACGGTGTTTCAGGAGACGTATGTGTGATAGGTGAAGCCACTGTTAGAGCAGGAGTCAGCATACTAGAAGATCTCATGGGTAAGTTTGAAAAGCTTAAGAGAGAACACCCAGATAGGCTTAGGAGGAAGATCATACTCGTAATATACGCGTCCCTACCGACAGCGGAGCTTATAGAAGAGGCTAAAAAGAGGGGAATATGGCTTTTAAAGGCAACAGAAGAATTCCACAAACCCGAAAAACTCTTCATCGAGACATGAAAACCTTCAACCTAAAGTTTCAAAGGTTTGTTAATTTTTCTCCAACTACGTCTCCCAAGGTTGGGAGTTCAACTAAAGTAATAGTCTTAAATGGCTATGCGTTAGAATAGGCTTTGGGAAAGTTTTAACCTTCTTAAGCTATATTATCGATAACGATGTTTTTAGTTAAACTATTTTCGATCTTTATCGTTTTACTGACCGCCTTAAGCTCCATGCCGTACCATCCAATGGGAGGGGCGTGGCAATTTGATTTAAGCCCCGGTCTTCAGGGTTATGCCATGTCCTATGGGGAAAATTATGTTGAGCCTTCGCTTAAGCTCGAGAAAGTCGGCGATGTTTATGTTCCACTTCAAAACGGTATAGTTTACCCTTCATTTGAATTCCAAAAGTCTAGACAGTATGTAGACCTTGGAGGAGAGTGGAGGGTCCACTTCGACCCCTATGCTTCCCACGATCTGACTTTAATGCGTCGAACTGAGGATGTTTTAAGGAAGCTTACTAAAGATGGCTTTCACCTATTGGTTTACGATGATTCGAATTGGGAGGTTATGCAAATACCATCCCCCTTTAATCTTATAGGTAGCAGGTACGAACACTACCAAGGTGTAGTGTGGTATCGGCGGTTTTTCAGAGTCCCTCAATCTTCGAAAGGGAAATTCGTTAAGCTGGTTTTTCAAGGCGTTAATTATTTTACAGATGTATGGGTGAACGAATTTTATGTAGGTTATCATGAGGGGGGATTTACGCCGTTTGTATTTGATATATCGTCTTACTTAAACTATTCCGGTGATAATCTCATAGTAGTTCGAGTTGATAATATACCCTGGGGTATTTCTAAAACGATCGTCCCATACGCCGTCTGCGATTGGAAGAATTACGGTGGGATCTATAGGGAAGTCTACCTTGAAATAGCTGAGTTGACCCATATAGATCGGGTGGATGTTGTCCCTAAGCGGCTTGATGAGCGGGTTGACTTAGAGGTGAGAGTTGTCGTTTCAAACCACGATACTGTAACCCATAGAGCTTCCTTAACGTTGGAAGTTTACGGTTCCTTTATAACGGCTGAAAACATCATAGCCGTGTCACCAGTAGAAATCGTAGACTTGAACCGTCAGGTCCTTCCAACAACTCTGATAGGTGAGGTTAAGGTTGCATCTAGAGGGTTTTGCGTAATTAAGACGATTTTGCGGGATCTGGATATCTGTAGATGGAGCCCCGATAATCCTACTCTCTACGTTGCCAAGGTAGTCCTTTATGTAGAGGGTTTCTTCGTAGAAGACTTCTACGTACAATTTGGTGTTAGAGACGTTAAGGTAAATGCTGTTAATCTGCTTCTAAACGGTGAACCAGTCTTCTTAAAAGGTTTAGCTAGACATGAGGAATACCCTGATACTGGTAGAACCGTTACGGTTGAGAAGATATATAGAGACCTCCGATTAATCGAGGAGATGGGGGCTAACTGGATTAGAACTTCCCACTATCCCAATCATCCATATACCTATATTCTAACAGACCGCTTAGGCTTCTTAGTCTGGGAAGAAATTCCAGTTTATTGGTTTGATGACGAAGGATTTTCAATACAGATTATTAGGGGTATAGCACATCAGATGCTGCTGGAAATGGTCTTTAGAGACTATAATAGAGCTTCAATCATAATATGGGGTTTGGCGAATGAATGTAGCGGGTATAGATGGCGCATTAAGTTTCTAAACGAACTCGTTCAATTGGTTGAGAAAGTTGATCCATCAAGGTTAGTGGCACAAGCAACTATATGGAATCCATACGACGATTCTTGGGAAAAATCTGGGTGCGATTTAATAGCTGTGAATGAATATTTTGGAGTATTCTACGGTTCTCTTTCAGATTTAAGTCAAAGACTCGACGATCTGCACGACAGATTTCCAAATGTACCAATTCTCATAACTGAGTTTGGGCTCTGGTCTGATGGCAATGAGAAGAGACAGGCGGAGTACTTTCGAAGGTCTTGGGATATTCTTAGCAGTAAACCTTACATAGCGGGCGTCTGTTGGTGGACGGCTTTTGACTACTACGGTAGAGTGTTCAATACGTTCGGTGTATTAGACTGGAGTAGGTCTCACAGGAAGCTTGTATTCTTCCAGATTCAAAAAGCCTATACTAGCCAGAGAGTTATACGGGTGAGAGCTCAACAGTTCCTATGGCGAAGCCTTGATAGGTTCTTCCCATTAATGGCATTGATTTCCACAACCTTGCTTATAACCTACGGTCTCTTAACGCTATTTTCTGACAAGCTGAGGTTTAAAGGGGTATACGTGAGGCTGATACTAGCTGGATTAATTGGGCTATACTTCTTAATGGCGATCATCTACATATTCTTGGGGGTACTTGTAAAATACGTCGGTGGAGCTTGGATACCTGAGTTTGAGCTGCTCGGACTAGTCATGATAATGATTGGATTGGCGACCGTAGCCATAGGTTTCATAATCCTCTACCTGTATGTGAAGTATGCAAGATCTGGTTAATAGAATCATTACCCCAGCCTCAATCTTCCTCTTATCGGCTAGAATTAGTTCGGTTCTTTCTACAGCCTTGATCTTAAGTTCTTCAGCCAAAGCTGTGGTATGACTGTGTAGAAGGAGTCTACGTTAACTAGGATTCTACTTCCTCACCCTCCCTTCTGCCGATGGACCCTTTAACCTTAATGTAGCCAAAAAAAAACACTTACATTCATTTCAATGGACATAAACTTAACGCTTCATAGGTTTTCTACCAGCCGTTCATCCGTCAAAACAGCTCCATCATGTTGATAAATCTTCCAATTGTTTAACATCGAGGATATGGAGCTAGTTGATCGCTATATCAGTTTTCAGAGTGGGCCACATGCAGTAATTCCCAGTATAGGTTGAAGCGGGTCTTCGAAAACCATATATCTGGGTGGGAGGTGAATTCTTTAAGACCTGTTTGAGGTTATTAAATGTAGGCGTCATCGGCGTTGGAAGTAGGGCTAGAAGCCATATTTCCGTGCTTTTAAAGCTTAGAGACAGGTATAAGCTGGTTGCCGTATGCGATGTCGATGCAGCTCGTGTAAGGAGTATTGCCGAGGAGTTGGGGGTTAAGGCTTACGACGATTTGGAGAAGATGCTTAACGAGGAGAAGCTTGATGCATGTTTAATAGCTGTTCAAGCTGAGGGGCATCATGTCGTAGCAGATGCTCTAGCTCAGAAGGGAGTACACATCCTCACCGAGACGCCGGTCGCTATAACCGTTACATGTGCCGATCATATGTTTAAAGTTGCGGAGGAAAACGGCGTTTTTCTAGAGGTTTCAGAGAACGTTCCAAGATGGCCTCAGGAGCGTTTAAAGCAGAAGATCGTAGCATGTGGGGTTTTAGGTGAAGTGGAGAGCTTCTACCTCTCATATACGTCAGGCTCCTACCACGGTATTGCCGCTGTGAGAAGTATACTTAAAACCGAAGTGAAGAGCTTAGTGGGTGTTTTCCCGCCTGTAGATTCAGTTCTTGAGAGAGCTGAGATAGACCTTCTTAACGGTGTGAGCGGCGTTTACGAGTTTAACCGTAGCCGAGGAAACTACTGGGAGATCGTGGGGACGGAGGCATCTCTTAAAGGTGGTGAACTGTGTTTTAAGAATGGCCGTAGCTTTAAAATCTCTATTGAGACGGCTGAAGTCAACGGTGTTTTAAGAGTAATTGGAGCGAAGATTCCCACACAGCCCGAGTTGTCTTTCCAGACGCCTTTAAGCAACTATCCGTTAGCGGATTACGATGAAGTCGCTGTGGCTGATGCGTGGGTGAGCCTATACGATGCTATAGTCTACGGTAAGCCCCTCAACTACGGGTTTGAAAACGCTAGAAGAGATTTAGAGGTTTTAATAGCTGTTAGGGATTCAGCGTTGCGGAATGGTGTTAGGGTTCAGCTTCCTCTAAGAGGCATCACTAAGTATGAGGAGATGGTTCATGAAGAGTTTACCAAAGTCTACGGGTTAGACCCGTTGGAGTTGAGCCCGAGGCATTTAAAGGTCAAATATGCGCTTCCAAAGCGTTTATGGGAATTGATGTATTACGGTCGCGTTCTTCAACAGTAGAGTACATCTGGCTATGGTTTTTTAGATGTTTGATTTTCCTTAGCTTGATTCCAGGCAGTCTTTACATATGAACTTTCCGTTTTTAAAGGTCAATAGGTCGCTCCACTGTCCGCATATTTCACAGTATCCGACGGCTACTTCTTCATAACCTGGTACTACTGAAAGCCCTTCAATACGGGCTTTTTCGTAGATTATCTCTATGAGTTCAGGCATTATTGCGGCTACGTCTCTTGAGGATACAACGCCCACGAGCTTACCCTTGTACATTACGCCTAGTCTTTTGACGTGGTAGTGGCTCATCAGTTTTGCGGCGTCCGTTATATCCGTGTCAGGGTCTACCGTTATCAACGGCTGACTCATGATATCTTTAGCTTTAACCGTACTTGGGTTTAAGTTTTTAGCTATTACGCGTTTAATTATATCCATGTCTGTTATTATCCCTAAAGGTTTGCCCTCATCATCTGTTATTATGACGCTTCCTATATCGTGTAAATCCATAATCTTAGCAATATCCACCACTTTATCGTCCGCTTTAGCCGTTATGGCTGGGCTCGACATTATGGATTTAACTTTCACTTTTAGACTTACTCTTTCACTCATAAGTTTAATCCTCCAAAATTCCCCCGCTTCCAGGTATGAGCCTATATATACAATCTATAGGAAGTTCTATTCGTTTTAAAACCTTTCCTAATTTGCTCTTAAGTTTCTCAACGACTTCTTCAGCCAGTCTACGCTTATCGATATTGCCCGGTCTTATAGAGACGTAGACGTCGAACAGTTTTTTAGCGCTCTCTTCAGAGCATGGTAAAACCGTTATACCATCTTCTTCGACTTTGACTCCTATGCAGAGTTTTAAGGGTATTTTGCGAACATAATTTCTACTACCTCTTATCATGAAAGCTCCGCGTTTGATGTATTCTCCGGAGGGCGGACTCTTGGATACTTGAGCCGGCTTCACGTAGAATACGTCTAAGTTTGCTAATCCATCATTCCAAGCTCTACTGTAACATGCCGTAAGAACCGAAGCTTCCCAAATAGCTTCAGGAGTTGGCTCTCTACCGTTTGTTTTAAGCAACACAAACGGCGACCCCACGTAGTCTGCGTGGAAAACTACGTCTTCAGGCTCCATATACTTGTTCAGTAGTAACTCGTTGGTAGATGCATCTTTACCGCCGACTATCAGGAAACCGTCTCCCGTAAAGGTGTACCTGAATTGTTCATACCAGGCCCCCGACCTCTTAACGCGTAAAACCTCCTCTTCGCTGGCTTGAACATGCTTTCTAATCGTGCCCATGGCTTCTTCAACCCGCTTAGCTTTCGCTTCAGCCTCCTTAGCCAGTTTGAAAAATCTCGAAGCGTTTTCAGCGATACTTAGCTCCGTGTCTATTTTAAAGCGGACTCCGAAGCCGTCTAATTCAACAAATCTACCGTTCGCGTCGACGCTTACTAGGTTTAATCCCTCTTGAGCTAGCTCACATCTAAAGGCATCTTCAGCCTCTTTAATACTTTGGTTTTGAGCAAGTTCTCTGAACTTGAGAAGCGCCGCTTGTAAATTATGAAGCTTATTCATCAGAAGCATGCCTATAGACCTATAGGTTTTAGCTTCCTCAACCAGTTTAGAGAGCGTTTTCATCTGTTGCTCTAAGGCTATTCTATGCCTTTCAGCTTCAGCTTTAAGCTTCTTCTCTTCCTCTAAGATTTTCTCATACTCGTAGAGTTTTGAAAAATATGCATCAACAGCCTCCGTGAAAGACCCGTAAAATTTAGCCTTCAAGCTTCGATATATCGTTAAAGGTATTGGCGAAAAGTCTACTATAATGTCTTTTTCATCCATATAGATAACTGGTTTGACGGGTTTCCCAAAGACTTCATCTAGAAAAGCCCTCAACTCCCTATATATCTTCTCGATAGACTCCACATCCAACTCCTTCGGAGACATAGATGGGGTTAAACCAGCTCTCACAATAACCTCCTCAGAGTAAGGAGATGGGAGGCCAACAGTCTTGGAAAGAGCGGATTGAATGTTTTTAGAGTCGGTCTTCTTAATCTCCAAAAGCTTTTCAACACTAACCTCCCTTGGATCCGCTAAAGTTGAGGGATACTGGTAGGTTGATCCAAGCTTTATTGTTCTCGCTTTTGAAGGCATCCTACGTAGAACCGCTTTAACTACTTGCCCCTCATCTAGAAGGATTAAGTTTCCAGTACCGAACAATTCAGCCACAAGTGTGCATCTCCCCCGTGCGCCCTCAAACGAAACTTCTACAATTTTCTCCAAGCCACGTTGCGAAATCTTCGATATCTTCAACCCAGATATGTATTTTCTCAGAAGCATTGCAAACTGATGCGGTTTTATAGGCTTAACCCTCTCAAACGTTGTTAGATATATGCCTCTACCAGCGTCTATTACGAGCTCTCTTGATACTCCACCACCTTTAAGCTTTAAGATTAAAACTTTATCTACCAAGTATACGCTGTCGACGTATAGCCCCTCCACTAGACTTTTAATCTCCGATATTACCACGGCTATGTCGATGCCGTTCATGCCGCTTCTAGGCATCGATTAATGCTAATCTAAAGTAGCGTTTAAACATTCTCATGAATGAAATAACTGGAAACGTTTACCAGATTACTCGGCTTTTGGAAGAATCGTCTATAGACGTTATGGGTTTTGGAAAAAATATGTAAATCGGCTTAATCGCATAGCTATGTTTGGAATAATGTTCTTTAGGAGGAGAGTAAAGATATAAGTTGGAAACTGAAAAGTAATGCTTAAAGGTTTCCATATTCTAGAGGGGGACGCGTATGAGCCTTAAATATGTGTATTGGATACGCTTCGGTTTAGCTTTAACGATAGCTCTGTTATCGGGCTTACTAAAGATATGGGGTTTTGGAGGACTATTACTCGCTATAGCGGTATACATACTAACTCAGTACGCTTTTAGGAGGGTAGTCGATGAAAAGGTAGATTCTAAGAGGCTTCTTCTTGAGGGGATGGGTACGTATTTTCTCGTATGGTTAACTACATGGACTATTCTATACAACTTCCTTAAGTAGGTTTTATCAAAAGCATTAACTCTTATCTATATACTTTAGAGCAGCCTCCAAAAAATCTATCCAACAGTTAAAAAAGCCTCTATCGTAATCGTCTATCATTGGACTCCCAATCCCTAGAATCTCTTTAAACTTTAAAGATCTACTCTTAATGAAGTCTCTATCTAAATATTGTTTAACATTGGAATCACCATCTTTTATAGTTGAGGCAATCCCCTTCATAGCATTCAAACAACCTAGTTCATAATCTGAAAGATTAAGCCCTTCCAGCTTTTCAATTAAAGACTTAGCTTTAACGTAATCCCCTTTAAGCACGTATTCAAAGAATTCTCTCATAATTGCCTCATTCATAAGCTACTCCTCTTTCACTTCCTCCTCAGTATCTTCAACACCATTTTCTGTTATTTTAAACACGGCCTCTCCTTCTGGAAGATATGGGCTTGAAATCAATCTAGCTATTCTAATATTTCCTTTGGCGGACTTTTTAAGGTATATTCTCGTGTGACTCGTATGCCCCACTATATGACCTCCAACAGCCTGAACAGGCTCTCCAAAGAATACGTCGGGTTTAGCCATGACCTGATTCGTAACAACAGCTACTAGGTTGAATGCTCTGGCCAGTCTGAAGAGTTTATGCATGTGTTTATTAAGCTTCTGTTGTCTTTCAGCCAACATCTCCCTTCCAAGGTACTCGCTTCTAAAGTGCGCCGTAAGAGAATCTATTATTATAAGTTTAACGTTGTTATCTTTAACCAGTTTGTCGCATTTATCCAGTAGAAGCATTTGATGGTCTGAATTGAAGGCCTCAGCGTATATTATTCTTTTTACAACCTTCTCCGGATCAAGACCCCTAAACTTAGCCATTTGAATAATCCTCTCAGGACTGAATGTATGCTCAGTATCTATGTAAAGTGCAGCACCTTCAAGCCCTCCTTTTTCATAGGGGAGTTGAACGTTTACACATAACTGGTGGCATATTTGGCTCTTACCGCTACCATATGCACCGAAGAATTCCGTGATCGTCTGCGTCTCCAGCCCTCCTCCGATAAGCGTGTCAAGGGCTTTACTTCCCGTAGTAAGCCTTCTAACGTTAACTCTTTCTTTTAGTAGAAGATCTGCCGTGACGAATTGCACAGATATGGAGTCCCTAGCCAATGCTATGATCTTAGCCGCCTGCTTCTCACCCAACCCGGCTAACATGAGCTCTTTAACGGTGGCTGTAGCTAGCGATTCAATTGTATGGTAGCCTAATTCTCTAAGCTTAGAAGCTGTAGAAGGCCCTATTCCAGGAATGTCTTCAATATTTTCGAAGTGTTTTTTAGGCATTTCCTCTTCGGAATCCATTTCTATCTAAGATAGACTCTGAAAAATCCTATATTTAAATGATACACACTAAGGAGATAAGCATTTGAATTTAAAAATCGAATTTAAACATGAAAGTTTAAGCTTAAGCTTCAATATTCTATAGAGAGAATTGGAGTTTGAAGAAGTCCTCCTAGAAGTTGCAATTAAACTCATAGATAAGGCAGTTAAAACGATACCTGAAGACGTAGAGAAGGCCCTAATTGAAGCATATAAAACTGAAACGTCTGAAATCGGGGTGAAGATGCTTGAAGCTATTATTGAAAACATCAGAATAGCTAAAGAGGAGGGTAGACTCATATGCCAAGATACTGGCATACCCTTGTTCATCGTTGAAGAGGGGGTGGAAGCGCCTTGGAGGATAGACTACTATAGGATTTTCAGTGAAGCCGTGTCTAAGGCTACTAAAACTATCCCTCTTAGACCAAACGTAGTCCATCCGTTGACGAGATTGAATAGTGGAGATAACACGGGAGCTGGAGTACCAGTATTACACGTTATAAAGACTGAGGGAGGAAACATTAAAGTCTCTTTTATGCCGAAAGGCGCGGGCTCTGAGAACGTAAGCAGTCTTTACATGCTTACACCCATTAAGACTGTAGAAGCCATAAAAAACGTTGTCTTAACTAGGGTTGTGGAAGCCGGTGGCATGCCATGCCCACCCACTATATTGGGAATCGGTTTAGGCGGTACGGCTGAAGAAGCTATGCTTATGGCTAAGAAAGCGTTACTTAGACCTATAGGTGATGAAAATAAAAACCCTGAAATCGCTAAGTTGGAGTCTGAACTATTTGAAGCCGTTAATAAAACAGGTATCGGCCCAATGGGGCTCGGTGGAAGGTGGACGTGTTTAGACGTTAAAATCGAATACTCATATTGCCATACTGCAAGCCTTCCCCTAGCCATAAACTTCCAATGCTGGGCTGCTAGGAGAGCCTCGGCTGTAATTGAGCCTGACGGTAGCTACAAGATTTTGTAGGTGGTGTTTATGATTTTAGATATCACCGTACCAGTAGAAGACGTTTCCAATCTTAAGATAGGTGACGTAGTTTACATAACGGGTCTAGTGGCTACTATGAGAGATCAAGCTACTAGGAGGCTTATCACATACTTTCAGAGTAAAACAGAGATTCCCTTTGATCTTCAAGGCATACCGATCTTCCACTGTGGACCTGTTGTTAGACGTACTGATACAGGCTGGAGAGTGGAATCTCTAGGTCCAACTACAAGTGCTAGAATGGAAGATCTGCTGGAGCCCTTCTTAAAGGCTTCAGGTGCTAAGATTATCATAGGTAAGGGAGGTTTCTCCGAAAAATCCACCGACATTTTTAAACGGTTTAAAGCCGTATACTGTAACCCCCCCGGAGGGGCTTCGGCGCTACTATCTAAGTCTGTTAGGAAAGTTTCAGCCGTCTATTGGCTGGACCTTGGCCTTCCAGAAGCATTATGGCTTTTAGAGGTTTACAGGTTGGGTCCAATGTTTGTCACAATAGATTCACACGGCGGTAACATCTATAGCATGGTTAGAGAGCGCGCTTTGAAGAAGATCTCAGAGATCGTTGGAGAGGCTGTTTAGAAATAGATAAATTCAACTCGTTTTCATATCCTTGACTGTGGGAAGCTTGCCTCCTCAGTTTCTCGATATTCATACGCACGTGGGTTGCTATGGAGACTTAGCCAACGTAAACTCTCCGTGGTGTAAAGTGACCGTTGAGGCGCTTACGAGTTATCTTGAATCTTATGAAAAGGCAAGCGCCGTGCTCCTACCAGTCTATAGTTGGAATAGTGGGTTCATAATGCCTACAGAATACGTTCTAGATATCTCTAGGAAGTACCCAGACAAGCTCATACCGTTCTGCGTAGTAGAAGTAAGAGAGGCATGTCTAAGTGAGAGAATAGTGCGTTATGTAGACATGGGATGTAAGGGTTTTGGAGAACACACGTCTAAAATACCAGTAGATCACGATTGTAACCTTAAACTTTACAGGGTTTGCGGAAGACTTGAAATACCCATACTTATACACGTGGCGGCTTCAAAATCTGACGCCTACGGCATATTGGATACCCCTGATTTGAAAGGATTTGAAAGAATAGCTAAACAGTATAGTAACGTTGATTTCATCATGCATGGTCCAGGTTGGTGGAGGTGCATGTCTGAAGACTTTAATCCAGAAGATTCATACCCTAAAGGTCTGATAGAGCGGCCTGGTAGAACAATCTACATTCTTGAAAACTATGAAAATGTTTACGGTGATTTATCCGCTTTTTCAGGTTATAATGCGTTAAACAGAGACCCGGCTTTTGCTAAACTTTTCCTTGAAAAATTCAACCGTAAACTCTTATATGGTACGGATATGGAGTGGTTCTTTAACCCGGAAAATTCCCACTTAAAACTCTTAAAAGAGTTAAGTTTACCCGCAGAAGCGCTGGATAACATACTGTATAAGAACGCTGAAAAACTCATTAGAAGTTAGAGTTCTCTCGAAAAGTATGGGATAACTTTTTCAGCGTACATTTTCAAACCCTCAACCGTATCCTCTAGCGGCATGAAATGTAGTACAAAGTGGCTTACACCAATCTCAGCGTACCGAGATATCACATCGATACAATGATCTGGCGATCCTATTGTCGCTCCATAACGTACCGTTATCCCACCTGGAAGTTGAACGGAAGTATCGTACTCAGCTACCTTCTCAGCGGAATTTCCAAACCATCTTTCAACTGACCTTCTAGCTTTTTCCAAGGCCTTATCCGATGCAACGTCTATGCTCGTGTACATCTCCATAGCTATTGTTAAACCCCTATCCTTCATATTGAATGCGTCGATTCTATACTTTAAATCTTCAAGCCTTAATGGTGGGGCCAACCACCCATCTGGGTTTATCCGCATAAATCCCTCCAACGCTTTTAATCCAACCCCTCCAAACCATATTGGAGGATTGGGTTTTTGCAAAGGCTTAGGTTTGACTTCACAACCATCAATGTTGTAGTATTTACCTTTAAAGTATACTTTATCCATAGTCCAACACCTTTTAATTATTTCAGCAGCCTCTATGCTTTCCTCAAGCCTTTCTTTAAGAGGCTTCCACACATATCCATAGCTTTTAAACTCATCTTTACGCCATCCAGCTCCCAAGCCGAATAAAAGCCTTCCGTTAGAGATTACGTCTAACGTAGCAGCCATTTTAGCCGTTAAAGCAGGGTTCCTAAACAGTAGGCATAGCACAGAAAAGCCTATCTTAACGCTTCTCGTCGCTTGAGCTAGGGCAGTCATAGTTGTAAAGCTTTCGAGCATATCTATACTGGGCTCACCTATTCTCTCAACAGAGTCGAACCCTAGTAAATGATCAGGAGCCCATATAGATTCAAACCCCAACTTATCAGCTATTAAAGCCGATTCTAAACAGAAATTCCAAAGATCTCTTCCAGTTTTAACTCTACTAAATGTTGGAAGATACACGCCGAACTTAATATCCATAGACTATCTCCGAAAATTAGAGCTTCAAGCTCTTATAAGCTTTTAAATTGCTCTTAGAAGAAGCAACAGTCGGTAAGCGTTCTATTACTTAGACAGTATACGTCTTTCTACATTCAAACAAATATAAAGGTGAGGGATATGAGATGCTTAGGATTCTAGGCTAATATACATGTGAAGATGACGGCTTTATGAACGTAAAGATTTTAAATATTGAATTACTATACTTTTGTAAGTTTGAGTCTGATATACTTGGAAAAAGGTGTCTGGAGTTCTTGAAAATTGCTTTTCTAGGCGGAACACATGCTGTAGGCAAGTCTGCAATAGCCATTAAAGCTGGGGATGTTACGGCTATTTTAGACTATGGTGTAGCTGTAAATGGTGTTCCAAGTTTTCCAATGCATATTTCACCTAAAACTGTAGATTTCGTAATTGTAACACATGCCCATTTAGATCATAGTGGAGCTGTACCGTTATTCTATGTGAGTAAGCCAATACCACTTTACGCGACCGCCCCCACCATAGATTTGATGAAACTTCTAATTAAAGACTTCATCAGACTTTCAGGATATTATCTTCCCTATGAGTATTTAGACATAAATACAATGTTTGAGTACTCTAGGGCTTTAAAGTATGGGGAGAAATTTTCCATAAAAAACCTCCAGTTTACGCTTTTAAACGCCGGCCACATTCTCGGCTCAGCTCAAGTTCTCATAGAAGCTGAGGGAAAAAGAATCCTTTATACGGGCGATATAAACGATGTAGATACGTGCCTCTTAGAAAAAATCTCTAAATACCAGGACCCTTTAGATGCCGTTATAATTGAGAGCACGTACGCGGATGAAGATCATCCGGAGAGGACTAGGCTTGAAAAAGAGTTTGTAGAAAGCGTCACAAACGTTATTGAGGGTGGAGGCAGCGTTTTAATTCCAGCGTTTAGTGTTGGAAGGTCTCAAGAGATTCTCACGGTTCTTTCTAAATGGAATTTCCCATATCCCATAGCCGTGGATGGTATGGCGATAGATGCTACGCAAACATTCCTTAAATACATAGATTGGCTTAGAGACCCCGAGTTATTCAAGAAGGCTGTTGAAAGGGCTAATTGGGTTTCAGGATGGAGGGATAGAAGACTCCTACTTAAGAAGCGTTGTGTAATAATAGCGCCAGCTGGTATGCTTAAAGGTGGAACCGCCGTATTTTACGCCGAAAAGCTCGCTAAGTCCAGCAACAATGCGATATATCTTGTCAGCTATCAGATACCGGGTACACCTGGAAGTGAACTTCTTGAAAAGGGCAGGTTTGTCATAGGAGGTAAGGTTAGGAAAGTTAAAGCGGAGGTTAAGAGGTTTGACTTCTCTTCACACATAGGTGTGAGTGGGCTGAAGAAGTTTCTGAGTGAACTTAAAGGTAGCCCTGTGATTTATGCAGTTCACGGAGAATCTGAGAAGTGTCAAATGCTTTGTAAATACGCTAGAGACTTAGGTTTTGAAGCTCAAGCCCCTAAAATAGGGGATGTGTATGAAGTTTAAAGATGAAGTTTTCCTCACTGCATTAGACGACGTAGAATTAAACTTTTTAATGAAGCTCTCCTTAGAGTTGATGAAAACCCTCCCCTTCATTAAATTCAGAGTTTCAACTGAACGCCTCAGCATCCCCATGGACTCCTACAACATTCACAGGAAACAGTACAACTCTAACGTAATCATGACATACTACTCTAGACTCATTAAGCGTAGAACTCTGCTTGTCACTCAAGTGGATCTCTATGTACCAACCCTTAACTTCATATTTGGACAGGCTGAAAGCCCGGGTTTGCTTGCAATAATATCCCTAGCTAGGCTAGACCCGCGTTTTTACGGAGACGATTTTAATGAGAGGTTTTTCATGGATAGGGCCGTTAAAGAAGCTGTTCATGAGATATGCCATACTTATGGTCTGCGTCACTGCTCCAACCCTAAATGCGTCATGCATTTTTCAAACAACATATTAGATACGGACTTTAAATCCAAGCTTCCATGCGATTCATGTATGAGGAGGCTTGAAGCACTTTTAGAGTAGCTTATATAGTTGAAGAAGCTTATTCTAATGGAATGTCGTTAAGCAAAAAGATGGTAATGGATGTGCTTAAAGAGGTTTACGACCCGGAATACCCCATTTCCGTTGTAGAGATGAATATAGTAGATGAAGATTCTATTGAAATACTGGACTGCGGTAGGATTCGGGTAATGTTTAAACCGACTACACCATTCTGTCCAATGGGTGGTTTAATAGGCGTTTTAATGAAGTATGCTTTAGAGAAAGCTTTAAACGTTAAAGCCGAGGTCTTAGTCAAACCTGGGACTCACGTAAGTGAGGAGGCAATTAACGCCACCATTAATGATGAAAACCGATATGAAGCCGTTCTCAAGCAACTTTCAGATTTAAACCTGCTTAAGAGATGCGTTAAAGTTAAATGATAGAAAACTCTCTCTAAAAAGGGGGCTTAAAATGAAGATTAAAATAGATAGAGATGCTTGTATAGGTTGCGGTCTATGCGCTTCGTTGTGCCCAGAGGTTTTCCAACTAGATGATGAAGGGAAATCTACAGTCGTCAATCCAAATGGATGTGACGGGTGTAATTGTAGGGAAGTTGCCGAACAGTGTCCGGCGGCTGCAATAATCATAGAGGAGTGAATATCTCCTCCATTTTTTCTCATAAATTTTATCAGCATCTAAGCCGTCTTAATTTGTAGGATGACGTTAGAAGTTAAGGTAAGGGAGAAACAGCTCGTAGCAAGATATGCTAGTTCTTTGATAAGAGATGGAGAGGTTGTTGGACTTGGTAGTGGGACAACGGCGGCTATGTTCGTTAGGGAATTAGCTAAGAGGATTAAAAATGAGGGTCTCAAAGTCATAGCGGTCCCTTCAAGCATACCAATAAAACTTTTAGCTTTAAGTTTAAACATGCAAGTGGCATCTTTAGATGAATATCCGGTTGTAGACGTAGATATAGATGGCGCTGATGAAGTCGATAGAAGGCTTAACCTACTTAAAGGAGGCTCTTATGGCGTTTTCACAAACGAGAAGATACTTGCATCCTCATCGAAAAAGTTCTTCATAATAGTCGATCATAGTAAGCTCGTTAAAAGACTTCACACGAAGTTTCCAATACCCGTCGAAGTTTTAAGAGAAGCTAGGGAGCTTGTTTTTAGAAAAATTTCTAAGCTTGGAGGAGAGGCTAAGCTCAGGACTTATAGGATCAACGGCGAGGAGATTCCTCTAATAACTGAACGTGGAAATTTCATAGTGGAAGCATGGTTTAGAAGCATCGATGGAAGTTTTAAAAAGCTCGATCGAGAACTTAAAGAAATACCCGGTGTCGTTGAAACAGGTCTTTTCCTAGACATGGCGGATGCCGTGTACATAGGCGTTGGTGAGAAAGTTGAAGTAGTCAACCGTGGTGAAGAAGTGCCTGAACAGTTGATAGAATGGAGTAAATAATTGCTTCAGGTAGGTTTTGTGATGAAATTTTCTGTTGTAGGACATACAACCATAGATCTAATATATGTAGCCGATCACCCAACTCGTCCGACCCCCGGTGGCTCCGCGGTCTACTCCTCCATGACCGCTTTAAGGCTGAATTGTGAAGCCATACCTGTGTCAAAAGTAGGATATGACTTTCCCGACGAGTTCATGGTTTGGCTTTCAAAATCTGGTCTAAATACAAGCTTTTACGTTAGAGATTTAAATTCTAAAACCACGCGGTTTAAGCTCATATATGGAGCTAACGGTAGGATTCTGAAACTCTTAAGCTTATGCAACCCCATCACTCCGAGAGAGCTTGAAAACCTCCCAAAGGTTGAACTGGCACATGTTGGCTCCGTAGCAGGTGAGGTTGGACTGGAGACTTTAAAGGCGTTGAGGGTTAAATCCCATCTAATATCGATAGATGTTCAAGGTTTTATAAGGAGGTTTAAAGAGGATGGAGAGGTCTACGAGGATGGGTGTTTAAACCATGAAATACTCTCAAATGCGGACGTCGTCAAGTTAAGTATGAGAGAGGCTAAAGCTCTAACGGGGGCTGGTGAAATCATGGAAATGCTTAAGAGACTTAGAAAGTTGTATAATGGTATAATACTTTTAACGCTTGGAGAAGCAGGTTCCCTCTGCATGGTTGATCGCAGAGTTCTGCAAGCTCCATCCTATAAGCCTCCTAAAGTCGTAGACCCAACCGGAGCTGGGGATAGCTTTACGGCTGGTTTCACAGTTGAATTTTTCCGCAGCAGTGATTTAAAATGGAGTTTAGCAGTGGCTTCAGCCGCTTCATCCTTCGTCACTGAAGGATACGGTCCTTCAAGGTTCGGCTTAAAGGATGAAGTCTATGAAAGGGCTGGAACATTGATTGACAAGATTAAAGAGGTAGCTTTTTAAAGGTTAGCCTATTGAAGACTTCCTTTTGAACTGCTTCAAGTATATCTCTCTAACCTTATCTATCGTATCGGCTTCTTCGACGTTTTTATCCCACCGTATCCTAGCTATTCTGGCAAACCGAAGCGCGAAGCCGGAGGGATACTTTCGGCTCTTCTGTATCTCATTATAAATGACTTCAACTACTATTCTAGGCTTCACCCAAACTCTACGCCCTTCCCTTTTAATAACGTCGTTTTCAAGGATTTTTGTAAGGTTTTCAAATTCAGCGTCAGTTAAACCCTTAAATGTCTTACCTATCACCGTGAACTTTCCCGTTGTAGGCTCTAAGGCGGCTAGAAAGTAGTCGCTTATCCATTTATACCTACGTCCATATCCATATTCTCCTCCAACTATAACAAGGTCTAAAGCATCTAGAGTCCCCTTAACCTTCAACCATTCTCTGCCGCGTACACCCGGACGGTATACGCTACTCAGCCTCTTGGCTACAACTCCTTCATGTCCAGCTTCTAAAGCCCTCCTGTAGAAGTCTTCCGCTTCTTCCAAGTTTTGAGTTATCAAACAATCTACTATGGGTATCGACTCCACGCTTTGAATCAAGTAGTCTCTTCTCCTAATATATGGCTCATCTATCATTAGAGAACCCTCAGCCACCAATACATCAAACAAGTATAGTTTAATGGGGAGCCTCCTAGCTTCTTCTTCAATTCCTCTAAGGCGTTTAAACCTATGCATAAGCTCTTGAAATGGAAGAGGTTTCCCGTTGGAGTCTACGGCTACAACTTCACCTTCAACTACGCAGTTTTTTAACTTGCGCTCTTCCTCGACGATGTCTACGATCTCGGGTAAGCTGAAGGTTACGTCTTTAAGCCCTCTTGAGAAGACTTTAATCTTTCCATTAAATGAGTGGATTTGAACCCTTGCACCATCAATCTTATATTCAAACGCCGTTTTATCTTTAAACTCATCTATGACTTCTTTAATGCTATATGCCATACCTGCAAGCATAGGTTTTATGGGGTTAAATGGAACATACTTCATGTTCAGAATACCGTTGAGACCATGCGTTTTAGCCAGTACCGCAGTTTCAGCTAAATCTCCACTAAGCATTAAAGCTCTCTCTAAAGCTTTGTATGGAATGTGAAAAGCCTCGGATAGAGCCTTAGCAATTATTCCCTCCTTAATACCTATCCTAAGATCGCCTAAAATTATTCTAACTAGGTATTTGGCCTCTAACGGAGAGGCTTTGCTGAACAAGCCTTTTAAGATTTTAAGCTTTTTATATTTAGAGCCTGAGCCTTCGGCTTTAGATATTTCCCGAAGTAGTAGATTTAACTCCTCAAGTGTAAGAGGCCTTGTTAACAGTAGAGTTTGACGGCTGAGGTTTCTAGATTCTAAGATCGATTTAACAGCGCTTCCGATGTCGCCAGTTTCGCTGAAAGCCTTATGTAAATCTGCATCCGCCAGTTTATACAGGTCTTTCAACGCCTCCAAGAGCGTAGCCCAACTTACATTTAAAGTTTCTTGAAAATTCGTTGTAGAGAGTTTAACGGCTATTCTGAGGTCTTCCGGGCTTAACCCCCTTAAATACTCGGCTATAGATTCTATGGTTTCGTTTCTAGAGCTAAGCTTTTCTACAGTCTCATAAATTTCACATAGTCTTAAGAAGGAGCTTTTCAAACTTCATATCTATGTCTGAGTTTTTCTGTTAAAGATTATCCAACATGCTCGTGTAAATTCCTTCCATGTAAAACCTCCATTTTTTCAAAAGTAAGCGGCAGATTTGTTTAAGATATATATAGCTAGTGCTATGATTAAGCTAACGGTGAAGGAAGATTGGTAGATATTTTAGAATTCCTTTCTAAGAAGCCTTTCGCCGTTGTCGCCCATAGGGGTGCTTCAGGCTATGAACCTGAGAATACGATTAGAGCCTTTGAGAAGGCTATAGAAATGAAGGCTGACGCTGTAGAGTTTGATGTTAGACTTTCTAAGGATAACGTTCCCGTGGTCATACACGATGAAACCTTAAATAGAACTACAGATGGGACTGGTAGAGTTGACAGTTACACTTCTGAACAGCTTAAAAATTTTAACGCCGGTAAGGGTGAAAGGATTCCACTCCTCTCGGAAGCTTTAGATTCAGTATATGGGCGTATATGCGTACTGCTAGAACTTAAGGAAGTTCGGGCATCTAGATATGCCTTAAAGTTAGTAGAGAGTAAGGACATGTTAAACCAAGTCATGTTCGTGTCGTTCTATGAAGAAGCGTTGAAAGCCGTTGCTGAAGCCAACCCTAATACGTATAGGGGTTTAATCTATGCAAAGCCTGGAGACCACATCCTCACAGCTAAACGTATTGGCTGTATAGCCGTCGCGCCTCACTATAAGCTTGCGTCCCTTAAAACAGTCGAATTCGCCCATAAGCTTAGGCTCAAAGTTAACGTTTGGACTGTAGATGATTTAGAGACCGTTAGGGAACTTGTAGAGAGAGGTGTAGATTCTATAACGACGAATAAACCGGATTTGATCGTAAAGCTTAGAGAAACCATGTAGGCTAGGGAAACCGTTATATAGCTAATCTTAGGGTAAAAATTCATTGTTATGTCTAAAGGAGAAATGTTCGAGAAATGGTCGGCGAGCATATGCCCAGTATGCTTCAGAAAAATACCGATGCGAATCTACGAGGAGAATAATGTCATATACTTGGAGAAGGTGTGTCCAGAGCATGGTAAATTTGAAGACGTTTACTGGGGTGACGCTGAATACTATAAATGGTTTGAGAAGAAGTGGAACGTTGCTAGGTATATCGGCAATGGCCTTGAGAAGCCCCATTCTCAGATAGATAGAGGCTGCCCCTTCGACTGTGGATTATGCCCCCAACATAAAACCCACACAATCCTAGGCATAATAGACGTTACGAATAGATGTAATATGGCTTGCCCAGTATGCTTCGCCTATGCTGGTGCCGTAAACTACGTCTACGAGCCCAGCTATGAGCAGATAGTCGATATGATTAAGCTTTTTAGATCAAATAGTCCATGGGCGGCAAACGCTCTACAGTTTAGCGGAGGAGAACCCACACTTAGAAACGACCTCCCAGAATTGATCAGGGAAGCTAAAATGGCTGGAATTAGACACGTAGAGGTTAATACGAATGGAATTAGACTCGCTGAAGATTTAGACTACTATAAAAGGTTGTTGGATGCCGGTATGAATACGATTTACCTTCAGTTTGATGGAATGAGAGAGGAAATATACTTTAAGCTTAGGGGTAGAGGCGGGCTTATCGATATTAAAAATAGGGTCATTGAAAATGCTAGAAAACTCGGACATAAATCCATAGTGTTGGTTGTTACGCTGGCTAAAGGCATTAACGACGGGGATCTGGGAGATATTATAAGGTATGCTGTTGACAATAGAGATGTTATAAGGTGTGTAAACATACAGCCGATATCTATGGCTGGTAGGGCTAGGAAAGAAGAGATGAGGAATATGAGAATAACTATACCTGATGCTATAAAGCTCATTGAAGAGCAGACTGGTGGAGCTATCTCAAGGTGGAGCTGGAGACCCGTAAACTGGCCTCTTCCCATTGCCAAAGGAATGGAGATAATAAAGAATAGAACGTATCCGGAATTCACTCTACATCCACACTGTGGCGCGGCAACATTCATAGTGGTTGGGGAGGATGGAACTTTCACACCAATAACAGAGCTCGTAGATGTTGATAATTTCGCCAATATATTCTGGGAAATGTATTACTTGGGTATTAAAGGCCATAGTAGGAGGGCTAAGCTAGAAACAGTCAAACTCCTTCCGATGGTGAAGAATGAGCTTATTAGGAAACTTCTTAAAGATGTTGTAACTAAGGGAAGCTATGAAGCTTTAGGAAAATTTATGTACAATATTATTATGATTGGAATCATGCACTTCCAAGATGTATGGAATATCGATTTAGATAGAGTGAATAGATGCGGCATACACTATGCTACCCCAGATGGAAGAATAATCTCATTCTGCACCTTTAATTCAATTCATAGAACACTAGTTGAAGAAAAATTCAAACAACCAGTAGAGGATTGGCTTAAGAAAACAGGGAAGAAGCTTGCCGATTATGTTTAACGGATTATGCAACTTAAGCGTTTAAAAATCTAACCGTGTTAGCGTAGCTTAGGATCCGTGAAGGCGCCTTACCTTCGCCCTATACGTCATTATAGGTTTGCCAATAAGACGTAAAATAGGTAAACATGCGCTTATTGATTTTCAGCTAAGCTAATGTGAATTACCTTTACTGGTTTTCGCTCTTAAGGTCTTCCAATTTTATGCCCAGTTCTCTAGCTTTTCTAAGCATTTCTGTAAGTTGAGCCTTCAACTTCTCCTTTTCCTCCACTTCAGCCCCTCGCTCTATGAAAGAAATTTTAAAGGTTTCTAGAGGCTTCATCTCCATCACTTCAACCATCACAGACCTTGGTTTAAATTCATTGTTTGGACTTGTTTCGTACTCTAAAGTTATTCTCGTCGGTTTTTCTGAAGCATTTCGTCTATTCATTTCTTCGACGAGTTTTCTTGAAAGCTCAAGCCATGCATCTCTGTTTTTCTTTTTAACGTCGTCTGGTATGCTCTTTGTATAGAATGATAAGTAGAACCATCTCTTCAGTTTGAATACTGCTCCTCTACCTGTTGGTGAAATCTTAAACCTCTGCTGTTTTACGCTCATAATAGACCCAATATGATATATGTATAGCATGTATATTAATATTTGTTTTCTAACCAAACGTTCTTACATGGTTACCCTAGGCTGAGGTAAAGTTTCTTAAAGCGCAGAGAGAGGTGTAGAGCAGTGAAAAATGTGACTTATAAGAATTAAGAGCTTATTAAAGCTCTGAAAACACTACCGTGATTTAACACCAAAGCCTACCCATGTATAGTAGGCTTCGAGAACAATTGGAGTTTTATCCAGCCAGTTGAGAAGTTGACGAAACGATGGAAAATGTAAGCTTTTTAAAGTAAATTTGCTTTATTACTGCGATTCTGATATACTATAAAAGGTGATCCTATGGTTGAGAAGGAATTAAGAGTTAGCAAGATTAAAGATGGGACAGTCATAGATCACATAACTGCCGGATATGCTTTAGCCGTTCTCAGGATCATAGGGTTAACTGGTAGAGAAGGAAATATAATAAGCATCCTTATGAATGTTCCAAGCCAGAAGCTCGGTAAGAAAGACATTGTAAAAGTTGAGAATCGTGAACTTAAAGAAGATGAAGTTCATAAAATAGCCTTAATAGCTCCAAATGCCACCATAAATATCATAAGGAATTATGAAGTCGTTGAGAAGAATAAAGTTAAGCTTCCAAAAATAATAAAAGGAGTCATTAAATGTGCAAATTCAACTTGTATTACAAACAGCGGAGAACCTGTTCAACCTACGTTTATTGTTGAAAGCGTAGAGCCTTTAAAACTTAGATGTCACTACTGCAGGATAGTTATGACTAGAGAAGATATAATAAAGCAGTTTTAAACTAGCTTAACGTTGAAGTTAGAGGTTTAAAGTCTTTAACGCTGTAAACTCTCCTCAAAGGTATATTTACCCTTTTTTCAGGGGGCCATCTGTATATTGGTTTAACCAGGGAAGGAGTTCTACCGTATTGAACCACCGTGGATGTATTGTGGCATTTTGGACACCTGTCCCAGTAGCCTTCAAAAACTTTTGAACAACGTTTACAATACGTTGTAAACGTCGAATATGTGAAGCATCTAAGTTGCTTGTGTTCAGACAGTATGTATAGTGTCATCTTGAAAAGTGTTTCGCAGTCAACCTCATTTGAGTTTATCTCTATAACTGGAAGTGTTCCGTAGTTCATAATAGACCCCACTTTCTCCTCTATTTCAAGCCTCTTGGAAAGCGGAATATCATATTCAAGGGGCACTATGCACACATCAGTGTAATATGGCTCCTTCCTAAAGCCTTGGCTGTTCAAGATAGATTTACCGTAGTTATTGAGGTCTAGGTTTATAAGCCTTGACGCGGCTTCCTCCCCACATATGCTTGTCAATCCTATTCTATCTCTACCCGCATCTAACCATGAACGTATACGTCTTAACGTTTTAACCATAGCGGCTTGCGACGACGCATTTGAAAGATCAGCGCCAGTATGTATAATAGTGGCCTCGTTGAGCCCAATTAATCCAAGGGCTGAGAAGATCGCTTTAAATCTTATATACGGATCATCCGGTTGTGAAATCGTCGGCAACAGTCCCTCTTTAATACGACTCTCTAAAGCCTCTTTTCTGATACGTATAGCCTCAATAGCCTTATCAACCGTTTTCTGCAAATTTTCCCAAAGACGTTCATCACTTCCTCTAGATATCTGAGCAAGTCTGGGCATGTTTATGGAAACGTCTGCGATCATTGGTACTGCTAAGGTTTCCACTTCCCAATCTGAGGAGGCTTCAAACCTAAATCCGTAGCTTGAAAAACTGGTATTATCGTTTACATCGGTTAAATTGGCCACTATTGTAGGTATACCAAGTCTAATAGCGTCGTGTATATTCTCCATTAGCTCAACCCATTCGCCTTTCAGAGAAGCCTCTCTAACCTTGACTATCAAATTGAGGTTATGTAACGGAGCTCTTGAAAACTCCTTTTTCAAGACATCTATGAAGGCCTGCGCAAGCGTTAAGGCCTCATCTTGATAGTCTCCATAGACTTCTCCACCCGACGGAGTTTTAAGGTTTTCAACGGCCTGATTTAAACCGATTTCCAATCCGAAGCTTATGTTTAGGTTTGAAGAAACCCGTAGAGATTCTATAAATGTTTGAAGAGCACGTTTGATCTCCACAAGCCTTTTACCTCTAACCAGAGGTGCTAAGAAGATGTTAAACATGTCAAATCCCTGGTCTACATTTACTTCAAAACTGCTGTTGTAGGCAGCAATTCTAAGCCTATTTAAGGCCGACGTTAACGTCGCTGGGTATTTACTCGGCAGATTTGGAAACTTGCCTACTAAGATCAACCGTATATCGTGCTGGATTATGTCCGGTCTGAGTATCCAAGACCCTAAAAGCTCTAAATGTATGTCTCCGCTTAAATACGCGTCGGCGACATCTCTCGGTAGGACGTTTAGAAGAGTGTATTCTCTTAAAACCGCTTCACCAGCTATTCCTCTAACGTCTTCAACGTGCATCTTCATAGCGCTAGCCTTCTCAAAGGTTTTGAGAACGTCGTAAACTGGAAGGCCGAGCCTTGTAAGTCTATGCCTATACTCTTCAAGCCCCTTCTCTATAAGGACTGCGTTAACGATCTCACGTATGAGCGGCGCTGTTAGATATTTAACTTGCAGATTTACAAGCCTTCTCTCAACTTCAAGCGATATGGATTCTGCCAAATCCAAGGGGACTTGCGCCTCTTTGACTAGACTATTGACTATTCTAAATCTATCGAATTCCTCTATAGCCATTCTGGAGCTTCTGACGAGAAGCTTACCCGCTTTCTTAAGAAGATATTCATTAAGCTCTTGAGCAAATTCTAAAACTCTAACCCCAAGGTCTGTAAGCCGATAGGTCTTTCCATCATCTGCTTTTTCAATAAGCCTAGCTTTTATAAGGCTTCTAAGATGATATGCAAACTTACCGGCGTGCTTGGTCGGTTCTAGACCGAGTTTATCCATAATTTCACTATACGTTAAGGTACGGTTAAGCCTGAGTAACCTTAAAACTTCAAATCTAATTGGTGAGGAAAGAACTTGAAAAACTTGATTTGAAAACCCCCTCTTAGCCCTACTCAAAACCCTCTCCTCTTAACAGTTAACATTTTATAACTATGCTTGAGAGAGTTTAAATAAATTTAGGCGGTGTCTGATCTTGAATGTAGTGCTTAAAATAGGCGGCTCTGTCGTAGCCTCTCCATTAAACCCGCAACTTATACTAGAGTACTCTAGAGTTTTAGGTAGGATTTCTATGGAAGGTTTTAAAGTGCTCGTTGTAACTGGAGGAGGTGGACTAGCTAGAATGCTCATAGATTGCGCAAAGGCCATGAACATGCCTCAAGAAAGCCAGGATAGGGTAGCTATACAAGCTTCACGGGTTATTGCTCAACTATTAGCCGAAGCTCTTAAACCAACGACCCCTATAATCATTCCCAGAAGAATATCTGAGGCTTCTAAACTGCTTAAGAAATATGACGTCGTAGTTATGGGCGGTATTAGACCCGGTATTACTACGGATACAGTAGCCGCTCTCGCAGCTGTTAAATTGGGTTTTGATATGCTTATCAAAGCTACTGATAGAGATGGCATTTACGATAAAGACCCTTCAAAGCATCCTGACGCATCTAAAATCGACAGTTTAAGTTTTAAAGAACTTGAAAACATGTTCGGGCATATACGCTATGAGGCTGGTTTGAAAACCATAATAGACCCAAAGGCAGCTAGACTGATAGCTAGACATAAGATCAAAACCATAGTATTAAACGGCTTTAAACCGGATAACATTGAACTAGCCATTAAGGGAGTTAAAATCGGAACGTTAATATACGGTTAAATTTGACGCTCCTCTCTCAAACAGGCTACATGGCTTTTTTAATTCTCTCGTAAGTTTCCTTCAATGATATAGGCATGACTTTCGTATTTGCTGTCACGGGCATGAAGTTTGTATCGCCAAGCCATCTTGGGACTACGTGAATGTGTATATGGCCTTCTACACCTGCTCCAGCAACTTTGCCAATATTTACACCTATGTTAAAACCGTCTGGTTTAAATGCTTTTTTAACAGCCTTGATAGACTCCTTTAAAAGTTTGAAAATTTCCACAGCCTCCTCATCCGAGAGGTCTTCTATACTGGCAATGTGCCTATATGGGGCTATCATGAGATGCCCGGTGTTATATGGATAACGGTTAAGTATTATAAAGCTTCTCTGCCCTCTCAAGATTATCAGGTTCTCCTCGTCTTTGTTCTCGCTAGCTTTCTCACAGAATATGCAGGTTTCTCCGGGCTTCTCTACATAGCTGGCTCTCCAAGGAGCCCAGAGTATTTTCAAATTCATCCACTCCCGAAGATTTTACGTTGAAGATTCTAAAAAGCTTAAACTTTAGATTTCACTATCATAAATCTTGTGGATTATAAAGAGCTCTTCGCCAAGTTTTTCCCCTATAAATCTTACAGGGCTGGACAACTTAAAGCCATACGTTTCTTATTTGAAGCTTTCAAAAATGGTAGAATCGCTCTTCTCTCAAGCCCATGTGGGACGGGTAAAAGCGTATCCGTTTTAACAGCTTATATGGCTGTTAGAAGCCTCGGATTGTCTAAGAGGCTTCTTGTTTTAACGAGGACTAGAAATCAGCTTGAAATCTACTGTAGGGAGGCTAGAAGGATATCTCAATTTTCATCGGAGAAGGTTATGGTAGTTCCATTAACAAGCCGAAAACACATGTGCCCTAAGGCCTCTTCCGAAGACATTAAAAATGTACCATATGGAGACTTTCTAAAGTACTGTAAAAGCCTTAGAAGTCACTCTCTAGATGAGAAATGTACATTTTATGAATCTACTTTCTCCGGTAGACGCCCTTCGTGGAGCACTTTAAAGGCCCTAGATAAACTTGAAGGGTTTGGCGTTTCAACACCGCATGAAGTTTTCGAGTTGTGTGTAGACTTAGGATTATGCCCATACGAGGTTTCTAAGCTTCTCTTAAAAAAGGCGGATATCATTGTCGGAAGCTACAACTATCTTTTCATGGACGCCATTAGGGAGAGTATTTTCGCTAAAGCATCCATACACCTTGAGGACATTATATGCGTTGTAGATGAGGCACACTCACTACCAAACTACTTAACAGAGCTTACTACGGAAGCAATTTCAACAGTCTCTCTGGAAAGAGCCTTTAAAGAGTGTGAACGTTACGGCTCAAACGCCGCAGAGCATTTAAAAAGCTTTTCAACTGCTGTTAAAAAACTCGGCGAAGAGCTTAGGGTTCAACCAGATGAAATCAAACTTCTAGAAGGCTCTCATCTCGAAGATGTGCTAAGCGATTCTTTAGACGCTAGCTACTCCAGTGGGCTTTCAGAGTTTGCTAGATTTCTCCAAGAGGAGGGTGAAGCCATAAGGTCTATGAAAATCTCAGAGGGTTTACCGCCAATCTCTTACACGTCTAGAGTCGGCGTATTCTTAGAGCATCTTATTGAGCCCAAGTCTTCCAACTTCGTAAAGTATATTGAGGGTTTTACTTTTAGAGACGGCTCTTTAAACTATAGGATTGGTTTAAGACTTCTAGACCCGTCTCCTGTGGCATCTGTGCTGAACGACGTTTACGCAACCACGCTTATGTCTGGGACGCTCTGGGATATGGATTACTATGTCGAAGTCTTAGGCTTGGATAGGAGCCGCGTTGATAGACTTGAACTTCCATATCCATTTCCAGAAGAGAATAGGGCGATCTTTGTAGATGCAACTGTGACAACGAAATTTACTAAGAGGTGTGAAGAAGAGTGGATGAAGATCGCTGAACATATTAAAATTCTTAGGAGGGCTATTGAAGGCGCTATGGCCTTCTTCTTTCCCTCTTATGAAGTGATGAACGCCGTTAAACAGTACTGTGGAGACCTTGAAACTCCAGTCATATATGAGGATGAAGATACGTCTTTTGAAGACGTTTACGGGTTTCTGAAGACTAATAGCAATCCAACTATTATGGCTGTTGCAAGGGGGAAGGTTAGTGAAGGTGTAGACTTCTCAGATGAAGTCGGCTCTCTACTATCGTCGGTCGTAATAGTTGGCTTGCCCTATCCTAAGAAAACTGAGCTTCAAGATGCATTAACCAAATACTTTGTTGAGAAATTTGGTGAGAAGGGTTATGAGTATGCGAATTTAAATCCATGTGTAAATGCCTTAGCTCAAGCCGCTGGACGCTTAATAAGGAGGCCGGAGGATAAGGGGATGATAGTCATCATGGATAGTAGAACCACTGGACGCATAGCTGAAAAGCTTCCTGAAGATTGGCGTAGAAATATGCGGGTCTTTAGAAAAGTTGAGAACTTGGTTAAAGCTGTTAAGAGCTTTCAGAGCCTCTGGAAATTAGAGAGTTAATGGTGCGTATGAAGTCTTCAACGACGTCTTCTGGAAGTTCAGCGCCGCAGGCCTTGCTATGGCCTCCCCCTTTACCTCCGAAGGTTTTCGCCACCTTTCTTACTATAGCGCCCAAGTTTATCATAGGGTCTCTAGTCCTTAAACTCACTTCGGCAACACCATCTTTTAAAGCTACAGCACATCCGACGCTTGCCCCCGACGCGTATATAGAATAGATGGCTGCTTTACCTAAGAACCCTTTATGCGGTAGATTCATAACAACCGCGACACTCCCCACTCTACGAGTATACTCTTCAACGTAGTTGTATACTTCATACTCCAGCTTTAAAGCTTCAACAGCATAATCGACTAGTTTAGGTATTTGGCTCGGTTTGAATCCTTTAACCAAATCTTCAATTACAGCCTTTTTGAAAACTTCATCATGCTTCACTATCAACGCTTCACTCAATATCCCAGATTCAAGGTATAGCACTCGCTTATCGATCGTATTTATCAGCTCCGAGGCGGGAGGCGTATCTTCAGTGTAATCCGCTATCGCTCCATAAGTGGCTAATACCGCCGCCCACCTTCGCATACGCCCCTCCATTTTACCACTGTAAACTATGTAAGCTATCTGAGAAGCACACATATCCTCCCTATGGTAGATTTTAACGCCGGATTTGAGTTCTCTTGGGAAATCTACCGGCAGTAGATGGTGATCTATGTAAACCGCTTCGAAACCTTGGGATATTCTTCTAAGCTCACTTTCTACTAGAGGCCATTCACCTTCATTTAAGGCTATATCGCATACGACGATTTCATCTGGAACATTAAACTTCTTTAAATCCGATAAAAGTCTAGATGGGTTTGTGAAGTAGACTTCTGCACACGGATATATCATTTTAACTATAGCCGCTGAGCAGACGCCGTCACAGTCTCCATGCGTTAATATGATCACAAAAACCACCTAAGGAGGGCTCTGTTTCTAAAACATGAAGAGGAATTATGTAAAGCTTACACAGTTAAAATGCGTACATGCTTTTCTGGAAATTGTTACCATTCACCTATAAGCTCAAAGCCTTGGTTGTGTTTCATAGCAATTTGATTACCATGGGACTTCAAGTTTCCCAGAAGTCTATACGATTCGACAGACTACCGGAGATTCTATTCTTACAGTTTATAAACCTTGATTCTTTAAAGGTTCCAAGACGACCTACGATTTATACATTTGCAAAATGCTACGTTAATGATATTTAGTATCCCTAGATGCCTTGTCCGATCAAATTTTACTTGGATTTTTATCCGTTCTTGATAAAAAACCGTGAAAGGGATACGTTTATCTATGTAAGTTTTCTATTTTAGAGTAGTTAACGTATAGTATAGGTTGGTGTTTGATGTGAAAATTAAATTAAATGCCAAACTAATACTATATGCGTTAATTTTAACGGTTTTCCTAACCTTTCCCGCGCATGTTAAGTTGGTTCAAGCGGCTCCGGCAGCTCGCGGGCGAATATTGTACATTTACGATGTGGATGAGGATGGAAATACGTCCATATTAATTAACTTAATATATAGTGGTTTAACCCACGGCTCCTCATGGATAACCGTACCATCATATTTGAACTGGAGCTATGTTGTATCAGATGCCGCTTTAACCAACGTAGAGGTTAAAAGCATTTTCCGATACGGGTCTAAAGACCCATTTTGGGAAAACTTCACCTTCAGTTTCACCTCAACGTCTAAATTCGTAAATTTAACTATAAGTTATACTGTTCCACTTTACACTTTCATATTCGAACCCAATGGGCTATTCTACTCATCGCAAATAGAATATGCCTACGATTTAGAGGGGACCGCTGAGATAATACTTCCACCGAATTCGACAGTAGCTTCAGATGACGTAAGCATAATAGTTGATTCCACTGTTAAAACGCCGTCGAACCTTCTAATAACGCGTTTTCCAAAAAACCGTGTTCTAGTAAGCTGTTCCACGGAGTCAAACAGCCGCATTATGATATACTTTACGTTGAAAAATACGCTTCTTAAAGAAGAAGAGTATAGGCTAGGAATCTTCAACTTTCACGCACCTGCGAGATATATGGAATATGCTAAAAGAATTCTAGATCTTTACAATAGAAGCTTGCCGATTTTCCTAGACGTCTTCGGTGTAAACGTTACTAACATAAATGTGACATTCTTCCTTCCAAGTAAAAGTGAGCTATTATCAGGCTTAGGTGGATACGTTCCCTTTACTGGAGGACAGCCTGGGGACATACATCTAAACATATTCTATATGAGGACGATAAGCGGCTCCATAGAGTTGATAGCTCTACATGAGCTCACCCACCACATGGTCTGGTATGCTGGAGTAGGGCCTACGAGATTATGGGTTCATGAGGGTATGGCTGAGTACTTCAGTATGGAAATAGGATGGATATTAGGCTACAGGGAAGCCGTTTCCGCGCATAGGAGTGAAGTTGAAAGCGTTCTCAATACTATAGGTGAGAAGTATGGGTTTGTACAGTCGTGGTCAATGGGTTCAACGCCGTCTAACGTAATTGCATACTACGCAGCATCTTACAAAATCTTTAAAACGCTTGGCGATAAATATGGAGGACTTGAATACTATAAGAGGTTCTTTAAGATAGTTAAACGTATGGGCTCTGTTAATGACGATTCATCGATAATAACGGCCCTTGGACAAGCGGCCAATAATACTATAGAGGTTCTTGAGATGTTTAAAAAATGGGGTTTCACAGGTGTATCGTCAATTGAAGAGATCGCCGTTTTTATGGAAAAGGCTAGGAAGACCGTAGAAGATTTAAGCATTCTCCTACAGCCTTTCAAACTTATAGCTCAAATCTTGGTTTCTATGGCCTTAGAAGCCTATAATAAGGGATACTATTCAAGAGCCTTATTGTATGCGAATGGCGCCGTAACAATCGCTGCAAATGCGCCGATACTATGTTTAATCACATATGGGCTTGCGGCATTTCTCATAGCCAGATTGGCGTATAGGCGGATGGTTAAACCCAAGCCAGTTAAGCCTGAATTGCTCTTCTGCCCATACTGTGGAGCACGACTACCTAGAGGAGCGTTATACTGCCCATACTGTGGTCAACGCGTCCAATATTAGTAGTGAGTCTTAAACGATTTTAGGACATAAAGCATTCACTGGACATATATCACATTTAGCCTTTTTAGGTCTACAGAATTCTCTACCGAGTTTTATTAGAAGTATATGTGCTTCAAAATAGCGGTTTTCAGGGAAAACTTCTAGAAGACGTCTCCTGAGATTTTCATAGCCATTTCTATCGCTTCTAAGACCCATCCTCTTTGAAACTCTGAATATGTGCGTATCTATTGGGAACGTAGGCTTACCGTAGCTGAATAGTAGCACGATATCTGCAGTTTTCTCGCCGACACCCGGCAGATCCATAAGCTTCCTCCTGGCCTCATCTACGTTAAGCTTTGCAATTTCCTCGAAAAACTTCGGTTTCTCCTTTAAAATACTTGATAGTTCAATTATTGCCTTAGCTTTATTCCATTGAAGCCCTGCAACCTTTATTGCTTCCGCCACTTCCACAAGCGGTGCTGAAGCTAAAGCCTCAGGTGTAATGTTGAATCTTCCACTTAGACGGCTGTAGGCTTCGTATGCTTTAACGTCTGTAGTATGTTGAGATAATATGGTGGCTATGAGGATTTCAAAGGGCTTTTTCTCAATTGGCTTAACTGGGCCGAAAAAACCTATGAGGGCGTTTAGAATGTTTAAACCCCAGCTTTTATCCACTAGTCAGTGTTAAATTTGTAAAGCCAATATAAAACTAACTCTCCCACGGTTTCACTCTACATGAAAATGCTAATGTTATCTGTATTGGAATATCCCATATGTGTAACGATTGTTTAAACTCTGTTAAAAACACTTATTGAAGTTTTCAGTAGCCTCTCATATAGATGAGAGCTCCTATAGTGGTTGTTAAAGGTTTATCAATAGCCTCAGTATGGGAACGCGCTGTTCTGGAGGTTTGGAGAAGTGGTGTTGAAGTTCAGACGGAGTATAGTGAGAAGGCTAGGGAGGCGACACTTTTAATGGTCGTTGAAGAGCCGTTTAAAGAGCCTAGAGTCCATAGGGGGGACGTCTTAGCAGTGGTTGGGTTGAAGAGTTACATGGAAGAGGTCTTAAACGGCTCTAAGGATAGGCTTGTTGAAGAGGGTAAACTTCCATACACCTATCATGAGAGGCTTTTCAAATATGGCGCCAATGGCTTCAACCAGATTGAATACGTTATTAGAAAGCTTAAAAATGTCCCTTATACGCGTAGGGCTCAAGCCATAACGTGGATACCAGTTAAAGACGTGAATCTAGATTCCCCACCATGTCTCCAAAGATTATGGTTTAAGATATACGATGGTAAACTTATCATGCAGAGCGAGTGGAGAAGCCGCGACTTATTTAGAGCAGCTCACATGAATATGCTGGCTTTGACAGAGCTTATGAAAAGTATAGCATTAGCCGTAGGCGTTGAACCAGGCTCCTATGTTGACTTCTCAAATTCAGCTCACATATATGAGAAGTCCTACAGCGACGTTAAAAGCTTCCTTAAAGTTTGTGAGAAACGCGGCTTAGATAAATCTGTAGAGGCATACGTGGTCTAAGATTAAGCATACCAGTATAAACGTTTCCAGCCTCCTTCACGTAAATCTTCATATAGTTCTGCCCTAGTGTTTAAACGCATAACCATCTGGGGTTTATATAATCAAAAGAAGACGTGCCAAACAGTTTGTTAAGATAGCCGTAATACGGTTCTAAGTGAGTACGCGAATCCGTAAAATGTATGAATCCACTGATAAGGGAAGACTTTAATATGGAGTATACGTTTAGATTTAATCGACCTCTAGATGAAAGCAGATATAGTTTTTAAAGCCGTCCTTACAAGTAAGGTTCTTACGCAGGATCCGGTTGAAGGTGAATGTGTTAAATTGGATTTCTCAGAGTATAAGCCTATTCCTCCCCCTATAATAACTTCAACTGATGAGGCCGGTATTGTTAGAGAGGTTGCTCCGATAATTCAGCAAGTGATTCAAAGTATGCCTTTTGCTCAGAAGGGTATGGTTAGAACTCCTAGGTTTACGCTTTGGCTAACTAAGACCGAGTGGGACTCGCTTGAGTTTAAACCTGATATAGGTGATGAGGTTACGGTTGTGATAAAACGCGGGGAGGTTTCAATAGGCTTTAAGTAGATGCTTCTGTTAATTCAAGTGTATTCCCAATGGTATTGTCGAAGCATACGTATACTCTACCCCGCTTTTGAGTCCAACAATTAGAGCTTAAATCTCCCTCGCACTTATTCAATTCTCCAATGGTCTCTGAAATCTTAGCCTCATCCCATCCACTTCTATATTGACCTTTAACCAGCTGAACCTTTCCTACTTTAAAGGCGCATTTGAAACTTACCGTTAAGTTTCTACATGGAAACATGTTCTCTACAAGTATTCTTAGAAAACCGCTCTTCCTATCTACATGTATGTCCAATGTCTTTGAAGCAGCATAGTATGAAGCCATTTCGCTAAGCTTCATCCACATGATTTTACCGCCAAGCAGACTATTCAACCTTCTCAAGACTTCTTTCATAACATCTAAGCCGTGCTCAGCCCCATTAGACCATAAGCTGTTCCAATGGGTATGGAAAACTACGTAGCTTCCGGAGTTAATCAATTCCACAAGTCTCCCCCTCTTTCCATCGCCAGTTATATAGTAGTCTGCATATTTTGTCAAAGTAGTTTTACACCATGCTCTCCTACTTTCAGGGGTCATTGTTTCCCATATTACATCATCGTTGCCGCTTACAATACTTACAACAGCTTCTCCCTCGTATTTATCAAGGTATGCAAGTCTCGGATAGACTACCTGTGAGTTTTGATCAACCTTTAAAAAGTACCATGCAAGTTTAAACCCGTAAACCCGTTTAACAGCATTTAAAACGGCCTTTACGAATCTGGATTCCACATCTATTCCGAAAGCGCCCGGTGAAGTTACACCATTCGTTTTAAAACCTACGTTTTTAAGAGTTTCAAGGGCTTTAGCTATGTAATCTGTTAGGGTTTCAACGGTCTGACTACTGGCCCAAGCCTGCTCATGCATCGGCAGGAGTTTACCTGTTTTAAGGTCTATGGCGTTTGTATGCGTTAACATTTCAGGCGTTATATCGAATATGGGTGCTACTTTTTCTCTAACTTTTTCAATCCACCAATTTACGCCTTCCCTGGGATAACCCTCAATTCCGCTGTCTATGTATCCCTGACCAGCCGGGTTTGGAATTACGCTGAATTTACCCTTAACTGGTTGCTCTTCTACAAGCTTTATGAAGTCTTCTAGGAATTCGTTCGGTATTGTTTTAAACTCTTCATAGTACTCTGGGTAGTTTGGGTTTAGAAATTTTCTAAGATAGTATAGGTGGTTTACGTATGGTGCAGGGTCGTCTATTATGAGCGCTATGGGGGTTTTCAACATCGGCATTTCGACTTTAAAGTCCAGCATAAAAGTCATCTCTTAAGGAGGGATTCGGCGTTTTTGTAGAATATCTCCTCCATCTGCTCTCTGGAAACGCCCAATTGTGGGAGTACCGTTAGCCAGAAATGTATGTATTTTTGAAACTCATCCGGTTGCGAATCTGAGCCGAAGAGGAGTTTAGATGTTTTAATGTCGAAGAATAGACGGTTTCTGAGGGTTAGAGCAATGTAAAACGTATGTCCCCCGGATAAGTCGAAGTATACGTTTGGGTTGTGGAATGATACTACTGTGGCCTCCTCACACCATGGATGGCCTAGATGCGCCCCGATTATTTTAAGCTTTGGAAAGCCTCTAGCTATAGTCTCTAAGTAGACTGGACGCATGTTTCTAGATGAGACTCTTCTAACCTTATCGCTTTCACTTCTAGCCACTATACCAGTGTGGAACAATGTGATCATGCCGTACTGTTCCGCCCGTTCATAGTATGGGAAGTATTCGTCTACGTCGTAAGGCTTTGGAGGACCTATAAACTTGAGCCCTGTAAATCCTCTACTATACAGATCGTCTACCACTTGAACCCGGTCTCTCCCCAAGTCTACGTACCCGAACCCTTCGATTAAATCAGGATATTCTTTAAACGCTCTTTCAACAACACTATTGTCCATTTTCCCAAACCCTTCTGGAAGACCGCACATGAAGCTTTTTACAATTCCCGCTTTTTCACAGGCTTCAACAAACCCTCTCAGGTTTCCGTCAGCCGGAGGATGTACATGCGCATCTATAACCTTCAGAATAACCACCAGAGCTTACTACTCACCGTTAAAACTTAAGCTTTAAGTTTCCAGTGAGAATAAATTCATTCTGTATGAAGGCTGATAGGCTTGTAGCAGTTGTAGACTGCGGCTCTACAAACGTTAGAGCAGTTGTTGTGGATTCAAACGGTGTTTTTACGGCTCAATCTTCACTACCGAATAAACCTTCACCTCAACCGGGTGGAATGGGATGGCTCATATGGAATATGGATGAATTGTGGGATAGAGTCCGCACGGTCCTTAGAAACGTACTTTCTAAGGTTGGCAAGGTTGACGCTGTGATCGTTACAACCTGGGGAGCCGATGGTGCTCCAGTTAAAAGGAATGGAGAATTAACCTATCCCCCTATATGCTGGCAGTGCCCTAGAACTATCCCAATTGCTGAGCGCTTGCCATCAATTATGAACCCCTGGGAGATATATAGGATAACAGGATACCAGATAATCTCCTTCAATACGCTTTTAAAGCTTATCTGGCTTAGGGAGAATGAGCCTAAGGCTTTAGATGAAGCCCATACTTGGCTTATGATGCCTGGTTTAATAACGCATAGACTTACAGGCACATTCCACATAGAGCCTACGAGTGCTTCAACAATGATGGCTATGAACCTGGCTAAGAGAGACTGGTCTTCTGAAATGCTTAAGCTAGCCGGTTTAGATGTAGGCTTCTTCCCAGAGTGGTTTGAACCGGGCGATGTAGTAGGCTATGTTACAGCTAAAGCCTCAGAGGAAACTGGTTTAGCTGAGGGTACTCCAGTTGTGGTGGGCGGCCATGACACCCAATTTGCGATACTAGGTGCTGGCGTTAAGCATGGTGAAGCGGTGCTGTCAAGCGGGACTTGGGAGATACTGGCCGTTAGAAGTAGCGTTTTTAACCCATCTAAGGTGGGGTTTGAATGGGGTGTTATAATAGAGGCTGATGTTGAGCCAGGTCTATGGAACCCTCAACTCTTGATGATAGCCTCAGCTGTCTTAGAATGGGTGAGGGAGAGGTTTTATCCCGAGCTTCCAGAAGGCTACTATGAGACTCTGATTAGAGACGCCTCTGGTGTACAGCCCGGTTCAGGTGGGCTACTTTTCATACCAAGCTTCGTTAAAGATTCTGGACCGACTAGAAGATTCAAAACTGAGGGGACGCTACTTGGTTTAACGCTCAGCTCTTCTAGAGCTCAAGTTTATCGTGCCGCATTGGAGGGGTTGAGCTGCCAGCTTAAGCTTGCTGTAAACGCTCTAGTAGAATCTACAGACTTCCATATAGACGCCATTAGAGTCGTAGGTGGAGGGTCTAAAAACAGACTTTGGAATCAGCTGAGGGCAGATATAACGGGAATGCCCATATCCGTAAATAGCATAAAGGAGGCTACGGTATTCGGAGCAGCCTTAACCGCCTTTAAAGGAATAGGCGTCTACAGTAGTTTTGAAGAAGCCCTATCGGCAGTACGCGTGAGTGAAACGTATAATCCGAGCCAAAACAGAGAGATCTACATAAACCTATACGAACAGTATGTTAAAGCCTTGAATATCCTGAAAGACTACTACAGGTAAAGCCTAACCCAGGTAAGAGGCAAAATTGCACGCTATTTAAATTCCAGTCTCTCAATTTACGGTGTTCTTACGTGAACTCGAGAGAACGGGTTTTAGCCGTTATAAATCATGAGGTTCCTGATCGTATTCCAACTGATATATGGGCTACTCCTGAGGTTTGGAGTATGCTTAAAGTGTACTTCGGTGAAGGGGTTGATGTAATAGAGGCTTTACATATAGATGGTATTTTTGGAGTAGCACCTAAGTATGTGGGTCCTCCACTGCCTTCCACTGGCGAAGTTGTCGTAGACTACTGGGGTATACGGTATAAGAGGGTTAATTATGGTTTGGGCGTTTACGAGGAGCCTATAGGCTCCCCCCTTGCAGACGTTAAGACCATAGAGGATTTAGACAAGTACAGGTGGCCCAGCGTTGATTGGTTTGATTTTACTAAGATGCGTGAAGCCGCTGAGAAGTTGCGTAGCAACCGCGTCGTTAAAGCAGGCTATATGGCTATATTCTATCAGCACTGTCTTCTTAGAGGTTTTAAGAATGCGCTTTTAGACCCTCTTGTAAGGCCTGAGTTTACACGTTATTTGCTGGATAGGATATTCGACTTCCTGTACGAGCTTCATCTACGTATGTTTCAGGCTTGCGATGGGCTTATAGACGTCACAGAGGTTACGGACGATTTTGGGACTCAGAATGGTCCTATGATAAGTCTTAAGGTTTTTCGGGAGTTCTACCGTCCATACATGGAGAAGTTTATAGATTTAGCCCACGGCTTCGATATTAAGGT
>Ga0080004_1159398_pt1 | contig 91373 bp, 88 predicted proteins | sample WasSprMetagenome_FD_69207 | JGI IMG/M metagenome (GOLD analysis project Ga0080004, IMG submission 69207) | Sulfidic aquatic microbial communities from Washburn Spring, Yellowstone National Park, USA - WS (SPADES assembly) (version 2) | ecosystem: Environmental > Aquatic > Thermal springs > Hot...
GGCTATGACAAGAAGAAGCGAGCCCTCAGGAAAGGTTGAAGAGGCTCAGTTTTCTATAATTTCAAAGCTTGTTCGTGAGCATTTGGAATATCCTTACCTTGCTCGGCGGATGGGCTGGGAAGGGGTAGTTTTGCTCTTCTTTAGACTAACCCCAACAGGGGAGGTTGAGGAAATAAAGGTCCTTAAGAGCTCTGGGTTTGAAGTCCTTGATAAATCAGCAGTAAACGCTGTAAAGAGGGCAAGCAAATATTTTCCCCGCCCAAATCAAATAGTGTTGATAAAGCTTCCTATCCAGTTTAAGTTAGAAGGCGGAGGTAGCTGATGTTCCATCTTTTTGAGAAAGAAAAAATCAAAGCCTACATCAAGGAAGAACTTAATAACATTGAAAAAGCCTTACAAGAAGAGAGAATTTCTCAGAATGATTTTATAAATCAGGTTAGCGAGTATCTTCTCTTTGCCGGTGGAAAAAGGGTAAGACCCCTTCTTTTTGTGCTTAGCGCAAAGGTCTGCCAAAATTCTTCAAAAAAAGACTTTTCTTTTAACCTCTACCGAACTTCCCTCCTTTTTGAATATCTGCATACGGCCACCCTTCTTCATGATGATGTAGTAGATTCTGCTGAGTTTAGGCGAGGAAGAAAGGCAGCGCGAACCCTTTGGGGAAATCAGGCGACTATCCTCGTTGGCGATTATCTCTACGCCAAAGCCTTAAGGATAGCAAGCGAACTGAGCAATCATCAAGCTATGGATGTGATAACCAAGACCACTCTGCTTATGAGCGAAGGGGAAGTGCTTCAGCTCTTAAATTTTGATAAGCTCAGCATGACCGAAGAGGACTACTTTGAAGTTATCTACAGAAAAACCGCAGTCCTCATGTCTGCTTGCTGTGAAGTTGGAGCCATAGTTTCTCAGGCAAGCCCAGAGGAACAAAGAGCTCTAAGCTCTTTTGGTTGCGACCTTGGTCTTGCTTTCCAGATAATCGATGACCTTCTTGATTGGACAAGCGAAGAAACAGGAAAAGACCTTGGCAGGGATTTCTTTGAAGGGAAGATCACTCTTCCTGTCATCCTTGCTTTCCGTTCGGCAAAAGATAAAGCCCAAAAGGAGCTAAAGGAGCTTTTTACCAAGCCTACTCCTACAAAAGATGATTTTATTCGGGCAAGAGAGCTGATTGAGGAGGCTCAAGGTTTTTCTTTAGCAAGGCATAAGGCAGAAGAGCTGTTGAAAAAAGCTAAATCAGCCTTAAACATTTTTAAGGATAGTCAAGCCAAGTCTGCCCTAAATTTTATTGCGGATTATATTTTAGAAAGAAAAAAATGATGATGAACCTTGAGAAGCCAAAGCTTATCGTCCTTGATTGTGATGGCGTTCTTTTTGATTCCTTAGAGGCTAACCGAGCCTACTACAACGCCATCCTTGAAAGGGTAGGAAGACCTCCATTGAAAGAGGAGGACCTTAAATTTGTCCACATGCACTCCGTTGACGAATGCCTAAGGTATTTAGCAAACGGGGATATGAATCTATATGAACAACTTAAAGAGATAGGACGCTCTTTACCTTATACTCAATTTTTCTCTTATCTTAAGCCTGAACCAGGGCTTTACGATTTTTTAAGCTGGGCTAAAGAGCGTTTTTATGTTGCCCTTTGCACCAATCGAACGACTTCAACCATTCCCCTTCTTAAGCATTTCAACCTCTTAGAATTTTTTCATCTCATCAGGACAGCCTTAGAATATCCAAAGCACGACCCTCGTTCCCTTTCTACCATCTTAGAAGCATTCAAGGTTAAGCCCACGGAGACTGTATATGTTGGTGATTCTGAAGTTGATGCCAAGCTCTGCCAAGCGGTGGGCGTGCCTTTGATAGCCTATAAGAATAAAAGTTTGCCTGCCATCCATTGTGTTAATGATTTCTGGGAACTTTTATCTTACCTTCAACAATTCCGAGTAGCTTGAGGCTGTTCAAAAAAGTTCCTTAATTTGTCCTACCGAGCGTTCTTTTCTTGTCTTGCCGAGCGTGAGCTAGGCATCCCTCACTTCGTTCGGGACGGCGTCCCTCACTTCGTTCTGGACGGCGTCCTTCACTTCGTTCGGGACGGCGTCCCCCTCCACTTTGTCCTCCCGAGGCGCGTAAGCGCCGAGGGACCCCTCGGCTAACGCCTCGGGGCGACAAAAAAGGGGTGGCTCGGGGAGTAGCTTGACTCGATAGAATAAAAATCTTATAATCTCTTTAGAGGTGGTAGCAATGTCTGTTGCCGTGCCCAAGCCAAAGATAAAGTATACCTATGAAGACTATAAAAGCCTTCCCGTTTGGGAAAACAAGCAGTATGAACTCCTTGACGGAGACCTTATTATGGTCCCAGCACCTTCTACATATCATCAGAAAATTTCTGGTCAAGTTTATTTTTTAATCAAGCTTTTTGTTGAAAAAACTGGTTCAGGAGTGATTTTTTATTCCCCAATAGATGTTGTTTTAGAGGGTGAAGAGGGTTGTGATGTAGTCCAGCCGGATATAATCTTTATTTCTAAAGACCGATTAGACATCATCAAGGAAGAAGAGATAAGAGGCGCTCCGGATTTGGTAATAGAGATACTCTCACCCGCTACGGAGAAAAAGGATAGGTTTTACAAGAAATCGTTATACGCAAGACATGCGGTGAGAGAATACTGGATTGTCGACCCAACTAAGAAAACAATAGAACTCTATACCTTGACTGAAGAGGGGTTTAAACTTCATCAGGAATATAAGGTTGGAGATATCTTAAGGTCCATAGTCTTAGAAGGTCTTGAGATAGATTTAAAAGATATATTTTAAGGGTTATGAGTTCGCTTTACGACAAAGCGGCTTCGCCTCTTTCTTCAATAAAGGGTAAATCTTCGATAGGAATTAACTTCCTTAACTCGCAAAAGAGCTTTGCCGAATAGCTTACTCCAACTAATCTTCCCTTTTCCATTTTAACTGGAACTATCACGAAGAGGTTCCTTTTGGCTCGAGTAAAGGTGACATACATAAGGTTGACCATCTCCATGAATTCCTTTGCCCTTTCCTCAAGGTAGGCTTTCCACTCAGAAAGGTCGCTTAATTCAGATTTTTTTCCGAAAAAGAAGCCAATTTCTGTTTGAAGCTGAAGAGGGAAGCTTTCTCCCCAACCCCCTTTTGGCTTTGGATAGTCAAGAACACTTATTACATTGTCAAACTCAAGCCCCTTTGCGGTGTGGATGGTCATTAGGGTTACTTCAGCCTTTTCTGAAAGGCTTGGACTTCTTTCCTTAACTTCCTCGATTAAAAATGAAAGTAGGCTTTGAAGACTATGGCCCTCCTTCTGCTTGGATAGAATTAAGGAAAGAAGGGTATATAAAAATGGCTTTTCTTCAGGAAATTTTTTAGAAAGACTCAAATCTTTCCATAGATGCTGTAGAAAATCGTAAGGAGTTAAAAGCTTTCCTTTTTGCAGAGGCTTAAGAATGTTTTTTTCAAAAAATTCAGGATGCGAAGACTTAAGGTAATCCCATAGAGTAGGTGTAGATTTCTCGGCTTTCGTTTTGGAATCACCGGGCGAGGACTTCGATAAAGATTTTAGTTGGGCATAGCTTACTAAAATTTCTCTTCCTATCTCGGGAAAGATGTTTGCTAAGACCTTAGCTAAAGCTAACTCATTGTTTTCATCAAGTAGAAGCTCAAGATAACCGAGTAGACCATGAACAAAAGGAGACTTGTTAAGTTTAGCTATCTCTTTTGAGGTTACGCTAAAGCCCTTTTCCCATAAAAATTGATAAAGCTCTGAAAGGGCATCATTCTTAAAAAGTAGAACCGCCGTAGTAGACCGCTTTTCTGAAGTTTCATCTTTAGCCTTAATTTCCTCTAAAAAGTTTTTTATTACTTCATGAATTTCATCAATCGACAAGCTTTTGTCGTTTTTTACTTTTAAATAATATATAACAACCTTCCCGTTGTAATTATTTTCACAGGTTTGCTCAAGGTCTTTAAACATTACTCTTAATTTTTCACAAAAAAGCGGGGCAAAGGAGCTAAAGAAAAATTCTTCTACTTCTTTTGGGGGTTTATTGTTTTTGTCTTTAGGTTCGAGACCTGAATAAGCCTTAAGTAAAGGGAAAATTAAACTAGCAACCCTGTCAGTTTTCAACGGGAAAAAAAGGGCATTGTTGAATTTTACGATGTTCTTACAGCTTCTATAGTTTTTATCAAGCTTTTGCTCGTAAACTTTGTAGCCTTTCTCAACCAAGGAGGCTTTCCAGGAAAAAAGGTAATCTGGGTCTGCTCCGCGCCAGCGATAAATAGACTGCTTTGGGTCCCAGGCAAGGTAGATCGGATGCCCCTCTGCCAATAGATTTTCAAATATTGGACTTAGGTTATGATAGTGAAGAACATCTGTGTCCTGGGATTCATCCTTTATCAAACACTCAACCCTACCAAGCTTAAAGTAAATCCAAGGAAGAAAGCCTTCATCGGAAAGATACCTTTTAAGCTTTTCCTTCCAAAATCCAATGTAGACCTTGCGATGGGATAAGAGAAGCCGCTCTAAGTCCTGTTTAAGCTCTTGAAGTAGATTGTAGTAAAGGAAAGCTCTTTTATAAGGTAGCTTGTCGGGTATATCCTCGAATGAAGAGTTTAGTTCAACCTCTTCCCCTCGAATTTGCTGCTCTATATAGTTTTTTAGACTTTTTATTAACCTCGATTTAAGGTTAATCGTCCCTTTTTCCTCTTCTTTAAGGATAAAGTTTATAAGTTCGAGAAGCAAGGAAAAAAGCTTCTCATTTTCCTTTGCCCGGGAATAAAAGTTTAGAAGAGCCATCTCCAAAAATTCTTCTGACAAGTTTTTTTCAACCGATAACTGAGAGGGTAGCCCAAGCTCGTAGGCTAAACCTCGAAAAAGCCGATAAAGATAGCTGTCTATGGTGCTTACCCGAAGCTTATGATAGTAAAGAAAAAGGTGGTTCAAAAGTTCTTGAGCCACTTCCGGTGAAAGACCGGTTTCTCTCGATAAAGCCTCTCCCCTTTCTGTAGAGAGGGCAATCTCTTCCAAAAAGGTTAAAATTCTCTCTTTCATCTCAAAAGAAGCTTTGTTCGTAAAGGTAAGGACTAAAATGCTTGAAAGGAGAGGGGGATATCCCTCTCCTTGAGTTGATTTAAGGTTAAGCCGTTTAGCAAGTTCTTTGAGATAGTTTAAGGCTAAAGTATAGGTCTTTCCGCTTCCTGCGCTTGCCGAAAGTAAATAAACCATACCCTTTACTTCATAGCCGCTCCGGCAACCGTCCCAAGCACAGTAATAGGAACTTGCTCTTCCACTCCTTTTGCAGCGCGGTTTACACTGCGAAGGGTCCTTTTGGCTTCGTTGTAAAGGGATTCATCTTTAACCAGCTTACCGAGCGTCCCTTCTCCTCTTTCTATCTTAGTAACGATGTTGTGTAAGCTTTGGGAGGTAGCTCTTAAATCCTTAGATAAGGCTTTCAGGTCCTTATAAAGCTCTTCATCGTTTATTAGCTTTCCAAGAGTTCCCTCGCCTTTTTCAAGCTTTTTAGCTACTCTTTCTAAGGATTGCGAGGTGTTCTTGAGATGATTGTAAAGCTCCTCATCCTTTATCAGCTTTCCAAGAGTTCCTTCCCCTTTTTCGATCTTTGCCGAAAGGATCTTTAAGTTTTCGGCAGTCGTGGTTAAATCGCGGTATAACTTTTCATCGGTTAAGAGTTTACCCAGAGTTCCCTGTCCTTTTTCTACCTTTTCAGCGATGCTTTTAATGCTTGCGCTTGCCTCCCTGAAGTTTGCTACCAATGCTTTGAGGTTTTCCTGCCCTTCTTTAGTGCCGAGTAGCTCCTTTAAACCCTCTACTGCTGGTCCTATGCTAGCAAGAATTTGGTCAAGGTCAACAGGGCTCTCGGTTTTCGCTATCATCCCCCCTTCAGGAAGAAACCTTGCTGAGCTGCCAGGTTTTATCTCGATAAACTTATCTCCAAGGACACCAAAAGTCCGAACAACAGCAACCGCATCCTCCTGAACCTTATACTGTTGGAAGATGTTCATCTCAACCTTGGCCTTCCCCTGAGGTGTAAGCTCGATGTTCCCCACCTTCCCAATCTGCACCCCAGCCATTTCAACCTTTGCTCCACGGATCAATCCTGAGACAGAATCAAAGACAGCATACAGCTTGTAAGTGTTTTTAGGAGTGAAGGCTTCTTGAGCAAGCCTAACCGTAAGATAAAATAGAGCAACCAACCCAAGAAAAACAAAAATTCCCACTTTGACCTCTGTTTTTCCTCTATCCTTCATGGCTTACCTCCTTTGCCCCCTCTATGAGGGCAGAATCTAAGAATTTTCTTACAAAAGGATGGTTCGAATTTCTTATTTCCTCAGGTGAGCCTATCTGGGCAATTACACCTTCATGTAAAAAGGCAATTTGATCCGCATAATGTAGTGCTAAGGGGACATCATGGCTTACGATTACGCAGGTTAGGTTAAAACGATTTTTCACCTCCATGATAAGGTCAAGGATAGACCTCTGCAAGATGGGGTCAAGACCAGTTGTAGGCTCATCAAAGAGGATCACTTGAGGATGAAGGGCAAGGGTCCTCGCTAAGGCTGCCCTTTTTCTCATGCCACCTGAAAGCTCCGATGGATACTTATCCTTAGCCTCAAGCAATCCTACCGCGGATAAAAGTTCATCAACCTTTCTTTCTATCTCCTTTTCAGGTAGTTTGGCATGCTCGATCAGAGGGAAAGCCACATTTTCCCCAACGGTCATGGAATCAAAAAGGGCACCCTCTTGGAAAAGATAACCAATCTTTTTCCTAACCTCCTGCCATTCCTTTTCACTAAGCTTAGTAAGGTCCCTGTTTTCAAACCAGATCTCACCTTCATCAGGGCTTAACAAGCCTACAAGATGTTTGAGTAGCACGCTTTTCCCAGTTCCACTCTGCCCCATGATAAAGGTAGTCTTCCCCTCGGGTATTACCAGATTGACCCCTCTTAAAACCTGAAAACCGTTAAAGCTTTTCTTTAGATTTTTAATGGTTATCATGTCCCCTCTTTCCTCTCCTCATTCCGAGCGCAAGCAAAGGTTCTCCTAAAAAAATAGCGTCGTAAGAATATAGTCAAAAATAAGTATCCCTACGGAAGAAATAACCACAGCTTCGGTGGTTGCCCTCCCAACCCCTTCGGCACCTCCGCTTGCGTAATAGCCCTTGTATCCGCACACTGAAACCAAAAAGGCTCCAAAGAAAATAGACTTATAGATACCAGACATTATGTCTTGGAGCTCAACCATGTCTTCCATCCGAGCCATAAAAATACCGTGGTCTATACCAAGGACCATTACTCCCACGACATATCCGCCAGCTATTCCGATTAGATTGGCCATCGCTGTTAGAAGTGGAACAGTGATTACCCCTGCCCAAAGCCTTGGAGTTATAAGGTATTGAATGGGGTTTACAGCCATCATCTTCAAGGCATCTATCTGTTCTGTGATGCGCATCGAACCAAGCTCTGCGGTGATGGCTGAGCCAGCCCTTGCTACCACCATGATAGCGGTAAGAACCGGTCCAAGCTCCCTGGTTAGCGTAAGGGCTACTACGCCCCCAAGCACGCTCTGCCCACCAAATTTAACCAAAGCATGATGAACCTGATAAGCTGTAACCATACCTGAAAAAAGAGCAGTTAAGCTCACTACAAGCCAAGATTTGACCCCTATGAATTCCATGTGTTTGATAAAAAGCCTTGCCCTAAAAGGCCTGCTAAAGGTAGCTAAAAGGCTCTGCCAAAAAAAGATGAAGATCCCACCACAATCTCTAAGGAACTTAAGAAAGAGATTTCCTAAGTGATAAAAAAGGTTCATTCTACGATAGCTCCTCTATCAGACGAGCTTACCAAAGTTTGATACTTTTTCAAGATACCGCTAATTTTTTTTCTTGGAGGCTTCCATCTTTTTCTTCTCTCAGCAAGGACCTCTTCAGGTACCTTAAGGTCGATCCTCCTTGCAGGGATATCGATTTCGATGATGTCTCCATCCTCAACCAGAGCAATGGGGCCACCTTCTTGAGCCTCAGGAGAAACATGCCCTACGCAGGCACCCCGCGTGCCTCCGCTAAACCTACCATCAGTAACCAAAGCTACTGACTCCGAAAGACCCATGCCAGCAATTGCCGAAGTTGGGGAGAGCATCTCCCTCATACCCGGTCCCCCCTTCGGACCTTCATATCTTATCACTACAACATCACCGGGTTTTATCTTTCCGCTGAGAATGGCTGAATAGGCTTCCTCCTCGGAATTGAACACCCGTGCCGGACCAGAATGTCTGAGCATCTGAGGGACAACTGCGCTTGTCTTTACTACAGCACCCTTAGGAGCAAGCGTTCCATAAAGAACCGCAATCCCCCCCTCCTTATAGTAGGGGTCCTCAACCGGTCTTATCACCTCTCTGTTTCTTACCTCAGCTTTTTTGATGATTTCTCCTACAGTCAATCCGGAAACAGTCTTTGCCGAAAGGTCGATCAAGTTGAGCTTTGAAAGCTCCTTCATCACTGCGGGTATGCCCCCGGCATGATGTAAGTCTGGAACACTATGCGGGCCAGCAGGGATAAGCTTAGCAAGAACGGGGGTCTTTTTTGAGACCTCGTCAAAGTCCTTTAAAGAAAGGTCAACGCCTGCCTCATGCGCTATGGCTAAGAGATGAAGGACAGTATTTGTTGAACAACCAAGCGCCATGTCAACCGCTATGGCGTTTAAGAAGGAGTTTTTGTTTATTAACTTCTTTGGAGTCAGATTTTTCCTCACAAGCTCGACGATTTTTTTTCCCGTTTCTTTAGCTAAACGAATTCTATCGGAGTAGACTGCGGGTATGGTTCCGTTCCCAGGTAGGGCAAGACCAAGGGCTTCGCTCAAACAGTTCATAGAGTTTGCGGTAAACATTCCTGCACAGGACCCACAGGTTGGACAGGCGCAAGCTTCAAGCTCAGAGAGCTCCTCCTCGCTCATTTCCCCCTTTTTTACCCTGCCTATAGCTTCAAAGACTGAGATCAGATTAACCTCCTCGCCTTTATACTTTCCAGTTAACATTGGTCCGCCAGCGATGATGATGGCTGGAATGTTCAAGCGGAAGGCAGCAATCAGCATCCCAGGGGTAATCTTGTCGCAGCTTGTCACTAAGACAAGCCCATCGAAGGCATGAGCCATGGCCATGACCTCGATAGAGTCCGCTATCAAGTCCCTGCTTGGTAGAGAATACTTCATGCCTTCATGGTTCATGGCAATCCCGTCGCAGACTCCGATAACGCCAAACTCAACCGGAACCCCTCCCGCAGAAAGCACCCCAGCCTTAACCGCCTCTACTAGGTTTCTTAAATGGATGTGCCCTGGGATGATCTCGTTGAAAGAGTTGGCAATGCCTATCAAGGGCTTCTTCAAATCATCGTCCGAAAAACCAAGAGCCCTAAGAAGAGACCTATGCGGCGCCCTCTCAACTCCTTTTTTAATCCTATCGCTTCTCATGATGCCCCCTTTAATATTATATTTATCTTGCCCTTGCTGTCAAGCAAATCTGTATTATTTTAATATAAATTGAAAAGTCAAAGGGGGTTAAACATGAGAGAAGCAGTTGAGCAAGCCTTAGCCAAGGTGAGACCTATGCTCCAAGCAGACGGTGGAGATGTTGAGCTTGTGGAAGTAACTGAGGATGGTGTGGTAAAGGTTCGTCTAAAGGGAGCCTGCGGTTCCTGTCCGATGTCTCTCATGACTCTAAAGCATGGTATTGAACGCTACCTAAAGAGAGAAGTCCCTGAAATTACTGAAGTAGTCGCAGTTTAGAGGGGAGAAGCCTATGGCTAGGGTTACGGTGGAAGATTGTCTTAAAGTCGTTCCAAGCAGGTTCAAGCTTATCCATCTCGTCATAAAGAGGGTAAAACAGTTAAGGGAAGGGGCTGAGCCTTTAGTAAAATCTGACAACAAAGAGATCGTTACCGCCTTAAGAGAAGTTGCCGCAGGGTTCATCACCCCTGAGACCATAGACCGCTATGCCAAAAAGGAAAAGCCTACTTCACCTTACGACATCTCTGAAATTCTTAAACAAAAAAGTCCGAAGCTCTAAAGCTCCATGCAGAATTACAAGGATTATTATGCCATCCTTGGAGTGCCAAGGAATGCTACTCAGGAGGAGATTAAAAGAGCCTATCGCAGGTTAGCCTTAAAGTATCATCCCGACCGGAACCCAGGCAACAAAGAAGCGGAAGAAAAGTTCAAGGAGATCTCCGAAGCTTATCAAGTTCTTTCTGACCCTGAAAAAAGAGCTATCTACGATAGTCAAGGCTACGCCGGGCTTCGTTCCTATGGTTTCAGAGGCTTTGAGGATATTTCTGATATCTTTAGTGCCTTTTCTGACCTTTTTGAGGAGTTCTTTGGCTTTTCTCCGAGGGAGGAGCAAAGAAGAAGAGATGGTGCAGACATCTCAACTGAAGTCTGGCTAAACTTTGAAGACCTCTTCACGAGTAAAGAAGTTAAGGTCACCTACAGCAGACACGAAGCCTGTCCTACCTGTGGCGGTAGTGGTTATGATAAGGAAAAAGGAACTAAGGTATGCTCTGTTTGTGGAGGAAAGGGTAGGGTCACCTATGTGGAAGGTTTCTTTAGGCTTTCCTACACCTGTCCAGACTGCCGAGGCCGAGGATTTGAGTATGTTGAAGTTTGCCCCACCTGTCGTGGAAAGGGGCTTATCTTAGTTGAAAGGGAGCTCAAAGTAGAAATTCCACCTGGAGTTGAAGACGGCACCATCTTTAGGGTGCCAGGGGAGGGTGAGGCTGGGCTCTATGGGGGAAGACCTGGTGACCTCTATCTTAGGGTTCGCGTTAAGCCCCATCCTTACTTTTACCGGAAGGGACAAGATGTTTACTTAAATCTTAGGGTTCCTTTAATTTCAGCGCTCCTTGAAGAAGAAATCACTATTCCCTATGTTAACGAGGAGTTAAAGATCAAGATACCCAAAGGAGTTCAACCAGGTGAAGAGATAGTCATCAAAGGGAAAGGCCTACCAACTAAGGATGGTAGGCATCGTGGGGACCTGTTCGTTGTTCTTGAGGTAGAGCTTCCGAAAAAAATTTCCCAAAAGGCTAAAGAACTTCTCAAGGAATTAGCTAAGGAAGAGGGTTGGGACGGTGAGGTAAAGCTCGGGATCATTAATCCAGCCTCTCAAGAAGAAAGAGAGGCAAAGGGCAAAAGAAAAGGTAGTTTCTGGGAAAGATTAAGGTTTCGTTAAGGAGAGGCATCAACCTTGGGTGAGTTCACTCATTTGAAAGCTGACGGCTCCTTGCACATGGTAGATGTTTCGGCTAAGGGTTGGACAGAAAGAAAAGCTATAGCCAAGGCAAACGTGGTGTTTCCTCCAGAAATCTATCCCAAGGTTTTAGCTCAAGACCTCCCTAAGGGGGATTTTTTAGCCTGTGCCAGAGTGGCAGGCATTTTAGCGGCTAAAAAGACATGGGAGCTCATACCTCTTTGTCATCCCCTGCCTATAAGCCAAGTCCAGGTCGACTTTAAGTTTCTACCAGAAAGCTATGCTTTAGAAATCACGGCTGAGGTAAAGACGGTTGCCCAAACCGGGGTAGAGATGGAAGCCTTGACTGCTGTTACGATATCTGCTCTTACGGTTTACGACATGTGTAAAGCCTTGCACAAGGGGATAAGAATAGAAAACATCCGCCTTGTATACAAAAGCGGTGGAAAAGGCGGTGAAGTTGTGTTAGAGGAAACAAGCTAAAAGAGGAGGAGGTATGGACAAGGAGAAACTCCAGTTCTTCAAGGAGCTTCTTTTGAAGAGGCGGGAGGAGATACTACGGGATGTTCAATCTACGAGAAAGGAGCTTGAAGAGGCGGCAGAAAATCTTCCCGATGCTGTTGACCTTGCCGAAAGGGAATCAAGGCTTGCCTTTGAGCTAAGGATTAGGGATAGAGAGCAGAAGCTTTTAAAGAAAATAGAGAAAGCCTTAAGAAAAATAGAAGAGGGGACCTACGGCATCTGTGAAGTCTGCGGGGCGGAGATAGATGAAAAAAGGCTTATGGCTCGTCCAGAAGCAACTCTCTGCATCGAGTGCAAAAGGGCGCAGGAGCGGATGGAGCGCATTAAAGGTGAATGAAGTTTATTCAAGTTCTCTCGGCAAGGCAAAACAACCTTAAAGGTTTTGACCTTTTTCTTCCCTTCTATCAACTTATCGTTGTTACCGGTGTTTCCGGAGCTGGTAAATCAAGCTTGGTCTTTGATACTCTTTACGCCGAAGGGCAAAGAAGGTACCTTGAGACCTTTTCTTCCTATGTTCGGCAATTCCTTGAAAGACTCCCCAGACCTCGAGTTAAAGAAATCCTAAACATCCCTCCAGCCTTAGCCTTCCCTCAGGGAAACTTTATCCGTACCTCCCGTTCAACGGTAGGAACCCTTACCGAAGTTAGCAACTTCGTAAAAATGCTCTTCTATCAGGCAGGGAAGCCCTTCTGTCCTATCTGCCAAAGAGAAGTTTTGCCAAGCGATCCAAGTTCGGTCGCCGAAGATGTATTAAGGAGCTTTCCTGGGCAAAGGGTATTGGTGCTCGCACCTCTTCGAAAAGAAACCTCAGCAGAATACCTAAAACAAGGACTTTTGGCTGAGGGGTTTTCTCGGGTGTTTATCTCCGGACGAGTTTGTGAACTTGAAGAGGTGGAAAGCCTTCCTGAAGAGTTTGAGGTGGTGCTCCATAGGCTTATCGTCAGGGAGGAGACAAAATCAGAGCTCATTTCTTCCCTTGAGCTTGCTTTTAAGCTTTCAGATAAGGTAAGAATAAGAACTGTCTACGGAGAGGAGAAGGTTTACGCATCAAAGGAGGAATGTCCTACATGCGGGTATATCTTCCCCAAGAAGACGCCTGCCCTATTTTCCTTCAACACCGCTCAGGGTGCCTGCCCGGAGTGTAAAGGCTTTGGGAGCCTTCTTATCGTTGACCTTGAAGCTTTGGTCAAGGAACCGCAGAAGTCTTTAGCCAAGGGAGCCATCCCTATCCTTGATTATCCAGCCATGACCGAGGTAAAGCTTGACCTATTTTCCTACCTACGGGAAAAAGGAATACCCGTTGACATCCCTTTTTCTCAGTATCCTGAAGAGGTTAAGAGGCTTATCTTTGAAGGCGAGGGAAAATGGTATGGGTTTAAGGAGGTTGTGGATTGGCTGTATGCCCATCGGTATAAGCCCCACTTTCGTATCCTTTTAGCCAAGCTAAGAAGGGAGGTCACCTGCCCAACCTGCAAAGGCACAAGGTTCAATCCTCAGGCCCTTCTTTTTCGGATAAAAGGGCTTTCTGTTGCTGATTTCTACCGTCTGGAAGTCAAAGACCTCATCTCATTTCTTGAAGGTTATGTCCAAGAAGGCTTGCCCTACGCTGAAGAGAGGTTGGCAAGGGAGGTTTTAAGGCGGGTTAAGTATCTACAGGAGGTGGGCTTAGACTATCTAACCCTTGGAAGGGCAAGCAAAACCTTATCTGGAGGAGAGGTCTCTCGCTGTCTTCTAACAAGAGCCTTATCCTCAGACCTTGCAGAAACGCTTTACCTCATCGATGAGCCAACGACGGGACTTCATCCCCTTGATACCTCCCGGGTGCTTGGTTTCATGAAAAAGCTTGTCCAAAGGTCAAACACTGTGGTTGTGGTTGAGCACGACCCGGAGGTGGTCTTGTCTGCCGACTTCCTTGTAGAGCTCGGACCGGGAGGTGGGGAAGGGGGCGGATATCTACTTCATGCTGGAGAACCAAAAAAGATTTTGGAGCTTGAAACCCCTACAGGAGTTGCGCTGAGAGAGCTTGCTGAAAATAGAAGTTTACCACCAAAAAAGCTGGATACCTCTATTGATGGCACAAGATACCTCATCTTTAGGGAATGTCGAGCTCAAAACTTAAAGGGCTTTGACCTCAAGATTCCCCTATCAGGCATTACGGTGATAGTAGGTGTGTCAGGCTCGGGGAAGTCTACGCTTCTTGAGGAGGTGGTTGCAAAAACGCTCCTTGAGGTAAAAGAAGGGGGAAGACCGTCTAACTGTAAAGAGGTAGTGGGAATAGATAGCATCGGTCCTCTCTGGAATGTTCACTTTCTTACTCAAGAAAGCTTAGCGAGGTCTCCACGAGCTGTAGTTGCAACCTACATTGACATCTATCCCTACATCAGGAGGCTCCTTGCAAGCACTGAGACCGCAAAAACACTTGGCTTCAGTGAAGGGCATTTTTCCTTCAATTCTCCTTCTGCACAGTGTCCAAACTGTCGAGGGCTTGGGTATGAGGTAGTTGAGCTTCAGTTCCTATCAGACCTTGTCATACCCTGTGAAGTCTGCCAAGGTAAAAGGTTTAGAGAGGAAATTCTTGAGGTCAGATGGAGGGGGAAGAACATAGCTGAGATCCTTGAGCTTACCGTTGAGTCAGCTTTAGACTTCTTTGGTGGACATCGGGAGATTAGGCGAGCCCTTGAAGTCCTTGACCGGCTTGGGCTTTCCTATCTCAGGCTTGGGCAACCCCTTTCTACTTTATCAGGCGGGGAGGCTCAACGCCTAAGGCTTGCCGAGCTTTTGATCAAGGTTAAATCTGGGAAGGACTTTATCCTCCTTGATGAGCCAACTGTTGGTCTTCACCTTCAGGATGTAAAGCATCTTATCCACACCCTTGAGCTTCTAAAGGGAGAAGGGCATACCATCATCATCGTTGAGCATCATCCTGAGGTCATGCTCTGCGCAGACCACATCGTGGAGCTTGGTCCAGAAGGAGGAGAAAAGGGAGGCTATCTTTTGTATCAGGGGGATTTGAATGGTCTTCTAAAAGCAGATACTCCAACCTCGAAGGCTCTAAAGGAGTATCTGTCTGCCCGTAGTTTTACTACTTTAAAAGAAGCTATTCCAGTTCTTCCGGAGAAAAGCCGAGAGGAAAAGGTCATCTCTCTTCGGGGTGTTAAGCACCACAATCTAAAAAACCTTGACCTTGACCTTCCACGGGAAAAGCTGATCATCATAACCGGGGTTTCTGGCTCAGGAAAGTCTACCTTAGCCTTTGATGTGATCTTTTCTGAGGGGCAGAGGCGCTTTCTTGAGACTCTACCCGGCTACTTTAGGCAGTTTATCAAAGTGCATGAAGAGCCAAACGTAGACCTGATAACTGGGCTTCCTCCCACAGTTGCCCTTGAACAAAGGTCTGGAGAGCTTTCTCCTCGCTCAACGGTAGGCACGCTAACTGAAATCCTTCCCTATTTAAGGCTTCTTTATAGCCGAGTAAGCAAAGCCTTCTGTCCATCCTGCGGAAAGCCCATCGAACCAAGGACCGAAGAAGAGCTCCTTAGCCTGGCAGAAAGTTTATACTTTAAGCACTCAGACAAAGAGATAAAGGTTCTTGCTAACCTTGTTCGACATCGAAAAGGACATTTTCGCCCCCTTTTTGAACGCTATCTCAAAAGGGGTTATCATTCCTTTAGGGTTGATGGAGAATACATAGAAATTCCACCCATACGGGAGCTATCTCGCTATAAGGAGCATACTATAGAGCTAAACCTTGGAAGCCCAAGGGGGAAGGAGCATTTCCTTTCCCTTGTTGAGCTGGCCTTAAAGGAGGGTAAGGGAGAAGCCATCTTGGACCTCGGGGAAAGCGAGTTTTATCTCTCAACGAAGAGGACTTGTTTAAATTGTGGAGTTAGTTTGCCCGAGCCAAGCCCCCTACTTTTTGCTTTCAACACTAAGGTTGGTGCCTGCCCAACCTGCGAAGGTTTAGGAAGGATTGAGGAAGAAGTATGCCCTGCCTGCCAAGGCTCAAGGCTAAGGGATGAGGTCCGGGCTTTTAAGATCAATGGGCTTTCCTTGCCAGAGGTCTGTGACCTCACCATCGATAAAGCCTTAGAATTTATAGAAAGCTTAAAGTTTGAAGGGAGGGAAAAGAAGATTGCCGAAGAGCTTGTGGCAGAGATTAGAAGCAGGCTAAAATGCCTTATCGACCTTGGCTTATCCTACCTAACCCTCTCTCGTTCAGCTGACACCCTCTCTTCTGGAGAAGCAAAAAGGGTAAGGATTTCAGCCGAGGTAGGGAGCAATCTCACAGGAGTTGCCTACATCTTAGATGAGCCAACCATAGGGCTTCATCCAAGGGATACCGCAAAGCTGATAGAAAAACTAAAAGAGCTTTGTCGTAAGGGGAATACCCTTATCGTGGTTGAGCATGATGAGGAGACAATACTGGCTGGCGATTTTATCGTTGACCTTGGACCCGGCGGAGGAAAAAAGGGAGGAGAAATACTTTTTGCTGGCTCAAAGGAGGATTTTCTTATGTCTAATTCGCTTACCGCAAAGGCTTTAAAGGACCTTTCGCGCAAGCAGGTCTTTAGTCTAAGAAGGACGCCAAAGAAGTTTCTTCGTTTAAAGAAGGCAAAGCTTAGAAACCTTAAAGGGTTTGATGTAGAGATACCCCTTGCCTCTCTTGTAGCCGTGGTTGGCGTTTCTGGCTCAGGAAAGTCTACCCTCATCTGCGAAGCCTTGTATCAAAGCTTACAAAATCTTTTTTTATGTCACCCCGAGCGCCCCTCTTGTCGCCCCGAGCGCAAGCGAGGGGTCCCTCGGCTTTTAGGTTTAGAAGACATTGAAGGGTGGGAGGAGCTTTCTTCTGTCTATCTTGTTGACCATTCACCCATTGGGAACACTCCTCGCTCCATTCCTGCGACTTATATCAATGTTTTTACGGACATAAGGCGAGTGTTTGCGAACACACTTTTAGCAAAACAGTTGGGCTACGATGAGGGAAGGTTTTCCTTCAACAACGAGGAGGGGCAGTGCCCTCATTGCCGAGGGCATGGCGTAATAAAGGTTGAGATACCATTTCTGCCTACCCTTTATCAGACCTGTGAATACTGCCAAGGGAAGCGCTACAATCAAGAGACCTTGAGAGTAAAGCTTAAGGGGAAAAGCATAGCCGATGTGCTTGAGATGGATTTTGCATCCGCTTTAGAGTTCTTTGAAAACTACTCTGCGATCAAGCGGAGGCTTGAGCTTGTCTGCCAGATAGGGCTTGATTATCTTCTTTTAGGACAGCCAAGTCCTACCCTTTCAGGGGGTGAAGCTCAACGGATAAAGCTTGCCAAGGAGCTTGGAAAAAGCCATTCTAAGCCCGTCCTTTACATTCTTGATGAGCCAACGACAGGTCTTCACATCCTGGATGTGGAAAAGCTTGCTTCTGTTTTACAGGGGCTTGTGTCGAAGGGTCATACGGTTGTCTTCATTGAACACAACCCAGAGCTCATCAAGCATGCCGATTGGGTGATAGAGCTTGGTCCAGAAGGAGGAGATAAAGGAGGGGAGCTACTCTTTTCCGGTCCGATAGATGAATTCTTGGAGCAAGACACCGAGACAGCAAAGGTGTTGCGAGAGTATGTTAAACATTGAACCGAAAATAGATGATATCCCCGTCTTGGACCACATAATCTCTTCCTTCAAGTCTAACTAAACCCAAATCCTTTGCCTGCTGAAGATTTTTGACCCTTTGATAATCCTCGAAAGAGATGACTTCAGCGCAGATAAAACCTCTCTCTATGTCAGAGTGGATTTCCCCTGCGGCTTGAGGAGCTTTGGTCCCCTTCTTTATAAGCCAAGCTCGGGCTTCCTTTGGATTGGCTGTGAAGAAGGTGATAAGGTCTAACAGCCTTGCCCCCTCTCTTATCAATTTATTAAGACCTGGCTCTTCTATCCCAAGGGCTTTGAGAAAATCTTCCCTTTCCTCTTCTGGAATCTCTACAAGCTCAGCCTCAACTTTTGCGCAGACCTCCACAACCGGTATTCCCTCACGCTCTGCCTTCTCTTTGAGAGCCTTAACCAAAGGGTTTGATTTTTCGGCTAAATCCTTTTCGCTAACATTGGCTACATATATGACAGGCTTTACGGAGAGCAGACAAAGAGTCTTCTGCAGATAAACTTTTTCCTCTTCGGCAAAATCAGCAAGCACCAAACGAAGGGGCTTAAAATCTTCAAGAAAGGCTTCTGCTTTGTTTAAGGTCTCAAGCTCGGCTCTTGCTGATTTATCGGATTTAGCTAATTTTTCTACCTTTTCTTTTCTTCGTTTTAGGCTTTCAAGGTCAGCAAGGATTAGCTCAAGGTCAAGGATCTCGGCATCCCTAACTGGGTCAACCGTTCCCTCAACATGAATAACCTCTTCATCAAGAAAGCATCTTAAAACATAGACTATGGCTGGCACCTCCCGAATATGAGCCAAAAACTGGTTCCCAAGACCTGCTCCTTTGCTAGCCCCTTTCACCAATCCAGCAATGTCTACAAACTCAATCGTTGCCGGTGTAACCTCCTTTGAGCTCTCCTTTCTTGCTATTTCTTGAAGCCTTTTATCAGGGATAGCAACTCTCCCAATGTTTGGCTCGATGGTGCAGAAAGGATAGTTTGCTACCTCAGCCTTAGCTTTCTTTATGAGAGCATTAAATAGGGTTGATTTTCCAACATTTGGCAAACCTACAAGCCCTACCCTAAGCTTCATCCCCCGAACTCTTCCTCTCTTTATGTTGACCTAATCTTTCATAAAAGGATTTAATAACATACTTTGGAATATAATACATAGACCCTAAAACGATTAATAATAAAGAAAGACCTATATAATCGTGTAGCGTTAAATGGGGAGCCTTTATTATCGTTTCTCGTAAGATAGCAATCAAAGTAGTCTTTATTATCAACAAAGTATCAAGTCGCCTTTCCAATAAGTAGACAATCATTAGTCTGAAAAGCTCAATTAGTATAAACACATATATAAACTTAGGAATTAATGAAATAAAAGAAATATCTGTTACAAATAAATCCACTGCTATATCATATAGAGCACGAAGGCTAAGTATTAAAAGAAGAATAGTAAGGATAAAAACAATAATTTCTTCCAAAGTTTCTAATAAATCTCCGATCTTTGCATGAATAGCTTGTGGTTTAAGAAAGTTTTTTAGTCCCATTGCATTTTATATATATTAAAACCAACCTTTAAAAATTCATCAATTTAGCTAAACTTTTTAGCACCTCATCTGGGGTTATGCTTTTAAGACAGCGGTAGTCTTCATGCTTACAGGTTCTGCGAAAACATGGGGAGCAAGGGAAATCCTTTTTAAGGACGATAGCTCTTGGGTTTTTAGGTCCTGTGAGCTCTGGAGAGGTGGAGCCAAAGATGGCAACCTGAGGGACCTTTAAGGCAGCTCCAAGGTGCATAAGCCCAGAATCGTTTGATACCAGAGCTTTAGCTCCGAGAAAAAGCCCAGGCAGGTCCTCGATCGAGGTCTTACCGCAGAGGTTGTATCCTCTTTTTATCTCCGAGATAATAAACTCTCCATCTGAAAACTCTGCCCCACTCCCTACGACCAAAACTGATATTCCCTGAATAGAAAGCTCTTTAGCTACCTTTTTAAAATACTCTAAGGGCCACTTTTTCGCAGGACCATAAGCTGCACCCGGCGCAAAAACTACATAGGGTGTTCTTTCATCAAGCTTTAATTCCTTCAATACTTTTTTAGCCCTTGCAAGCAAGCTTTCGTTGACTGGAAAATAAAGGTCCCTGCTCACTATCGGTATCCCTTGGGCTTCTAAAAGATAAAGATAGTAATCTACCTGATGAACGGGCTTTTTCGGCTTATCTATAGCCTTGGTTAGAAGAAGGTCCCTCAAGTCTCCTTTATAACCAATTCGTTCTTTCACTCGAGCCAAAAAAAAGATAAAAGCCGAGGAAAAGGAGTTGGTTAAGAGTAAACCTTGCGTAAGCTTTTCCCTTTCTATAAGCTCCCGCAGAATTTTAATGTTTTTGAAGAAGTCTGATGGGTCGTAAGGGATGGTCACAGCGTTAGGAAAATGAGAAAAGAGGTTTATAAAATTCTTATGTCCGAAAAGATACACCTTTCCTAACTGGGATAAGCTGTAGTAGACGGGGGTTGCCATCAAGGCATCTCCAAGCCAGTTAGGCGTTCGCACAAGCATAAAAAATCCGCTTGACAATTAATGTTGCGTAAGAGCCCTTTTCTAAAAAAAAGAAAAGCTTAACTTCCCTTTCTCCCAGTCTTTCAAAACGGAGCTCCTGAGGGAACACTACGGCTGGTCTCGGATAGCTTTTAAAGATAAGCCCTTTGACAAGGCTCCTAAGCTCTTTAAGCTCTTTTAAGCCCTCGGCTAAAAGCACATCCCTAAAGGCAGACTGAACCACTGGTTCGTTTTCTTCAAGGTTTAGCTTTGGTGCTGGAAGGGGTATCTTTAGCCCTCTTAACTTTTCCTGCTTCTCCTCGTCAAGGCTCCTATAAAAGTAAAGCTCTCCCAAAGTATAAGGAACTTTAAAATCCACGGCCGAGAGCCTTTCTAAAACCCTTTTCAACACCTCATTCCAAAGGTAGCTTTGGTAAGCGTTTCCTAAGAAGAAAAGATACTCTCTGTCCATAAGTTGCAGAGCCCTTTTAAAGGTTCTTTTACTTGGTTGATGAAGGGTTAGAAAGGTTAAAAGCTCCTTTTCCCATTTTAGCCTTGCTAAGGAAAGGCAGTTTTCCCATTTTCGCCAGTTTTTCTTAAGGCATTCCCTAAATTTTTTGCTTTCTTGAATTTCATCTGGGCTTGCGGTAACCATAGCTAAGTAAAGCGCCCTTTCATAGTCGCCCTTGATGATGTATTTTGCGGCAAACTCAGGTTTTTTAGCCCCTTTAACTGAACCAAACCTTTGTTCATCAAAGTAGTTTGGGACGCCATACTTTTTTACCCGCTCTACCTCCTCCTCTAAAGCTTTATCGTCAACCTTAACATCCCTCACCGTGATTTCAAACCTATTCCCAAGGAGCTTACTTTGGTCCATGGGTTTTGAAGTTTGTCCAAGGTAAATTAGCTCAAAACGGTCAAACTTTAAATCTTTCTTAGGTCCTTGGTAGATGGTTATGTATTGATGAGCCACAGCTCTTTTATCCTTTAGCCCCCCATAGCCAACCTTGCTTAGCGGAATGTGCAGATGTTTGGCAAGCCTACCCAAGGCTTCCCACGTAGTTATGTTGTTTTTTTTAAGAAGGTAGAGGGCAAAGTCTCCCTTAGCTTCAGGAGAAATGTCTGCAACTTCAGAGACGACGAAATCTTCAGGCTTGGTTTTAATCTTCATAACGAGTTAACCTCTGGGAAGACAAAGAAGGTGCGGAGCCTCGTAGGGAGACCCCTCCTTTCGGTTGGGATAACATTTGGGGGCCAGGTCATACTTGACAAATTTCATAAGGTGCTTACTATAATCTAAGAAAAGAAAAATTAAAGTTGAGGTGAGTTATGCCGATTAATAATGTAAAGAACAATGCCGGGGTGATGTATATGAAGATCAACGACATTAAAACAATTAACCCTCAAGAGGTAAAGCAGAAAGAAGTTAGGAGAAAAGAAAATCCAGCTCCTGCAGCTCAAGGAGCTCCGGTGCAGAGGCAAGAAGCACCTCAAAGGGTTTCTGACCAAGTTTCCCTAACTACGAAGAGGCTTGTTGAGGAGGCAAGGGCAAGAGCTAAATCTATGCCTGAGGTTAGAGAAAACAAGGTAGCTGAACTTAAGGCAAAGATTGAGAACGGAACCTATCAGGTTTCTAACAGAGCCATCGCTCGGGCCATGGTTGGAACCCTTCTTTCCGAGATGGTTTAAGCCTCTTTGAGCTTAGAGATAATCTTTGTCGTTGAAATATCATAGGTAAAAGGAATCCTTTCCACCTTTCCACCGTAGCTTTTAACAAAGCTTGCCCCAACGATTTTATCCTCTTCCCAATCTGCACCCTTAACCAAGACATCCGGTCTAATCCTCTTTATCAATTCCTCTGGGGTTTCCTCATCAAAGATGATCACATAATCTACGCAAGAGAGGCTTGCTAAAACTTTAGCTCTTTGCTCTTGAGGATTGATGGGACGGGTTTCGCCCTTTATCTTCTTGACCGAGGCATCGCTGTTTAAGCCAACAATAAGCAGGTCGCCAAGAGCCCTTGCCTTCTCCAGGTAGTCCACATGTCCAGCATGCAGGATATCAAAGCAACCGTTCGTAAAAACTACTTTTTCTCCGTGTCTTCTTCTTTTTTCAAGAATGGAGAGAATTTTGTCTAACGGTAAAATCTTCTGAGGTTCTTGAAACACAACCCTTCTCGGATAGGGAAGCTTAGGCTCAAAAGAAGAAAGGTCAAGAGTGATAACATCTATATCCTCTTTAAGCTCAGCGATGATGCTTCCGTCATAAGAGTAAGCCCTTGTTGAGCCGCAGAGCGGGGTTCCGAAGGCACTACCAACGGCGTTTACCCCGAGGACAAGGGTTTGGTTCTCTATGGCTCTTGCAGGAAGAAGAGTTTCCCAATGGGCTTTTCGAGCTTTTGGCCACTGGGCAATAAAGATCAGGGCATCTACCCCTTGCAGGGCAAACCTTCTTATCAACTCCGTTGAACGAAGCTCAAAGCAGATGAACACATAAAAACTAACAAAGCCTATGGAAAATGCCTCCCTTTTCATCCCTTGGCTAAAGCCTGCAGTATCGTCAAGGTTTGGGAAGAGAGAAGCCTTTTCCGCAACAACTCTAAAATCTCCTTCCCTAAAAAGAAGGGCGGAATTGTAAAGCTTTCCCTCCCGAAGATAGGGGGCACCAAGGAGAAAGTTTTTGTCCTTGGCGTAATCTTTTAAGACCTGAAGCGCGTTAAAATACTCTTCCGATTTAACCAACTCTCTCAATTTTTCTCCGTAGCCTGTTAGGGCAAGCTCAGGGAAGATGTAAAGGTCCACAGAAAGGCTCCGCAGGATTGAACAAATTTCTTCTAAATTTTTTTCCAAGTTATCGTAAATCTGAGTTTGGCAGAGGGCTATCTTCATCGGTCAGGGCTCTCTCATTAAGCTCTGGCCAGGGCTAAGGCTACGACCTCTTTTGCTCCGGCTTTTTTCAAGGCTTTTGCGCATTCTCTAAGAGTAGCCCCAGTTGTCATGACATCATCAAAGAGCAAAACCTTCAGCCCTGCCACATCCCCTTCAACGCTAAAGGCAGATTTTACATTTTCTAAGCGTTCTTTCCGGCTAAGCTCAGTCTGCGGGCGGGTGTGTTTAATCCTTCTTAATGGGTTTAGCTTTGGACGCTTTCCAAGGTAGCCCCAAAGCATAAGCTCAGCTTGATTGTAGCCCCTTTCTCTTAGCCTTTCAACTGAGAGAGGCACGGCACAGGCTAAATCAAAATCAAAAGGCAAGCTTGGTAACACAAGCCTTAGAAGCCTTCCAAGCTTGTAGGCAAGAACAAAGTCCCCTTCAAACTTTGCCCTCTCAATTAGCTGAGAGATAGGCTCAGCATACCGAAAACCTAAGAATACTCGGTCTAAATAGACCTTCTCAGCTTCACAGGTTTTACAACCAAAAAACTCCTTTTCTTCAAGCCAAGAAGGGAGCTCCTCTGAAAAGAGCTCTCCACATCTTCGGCAATACACCCTTACTCTTTTTAGGCTTTTTCGGCATTCGGCACAAAAAAGACTTTCTTCAGGTTTTAAAGGATTTCCGCAGGAATGACAAAGCTCAGGAAAGAAAAAGGATAGAACTTTAAGAGCTAAGCTCACCCTTCAGCTTCACAATCTCAACAACGAGCCTTGCCGCGTTGATAAGGTCTCTTTTCCGTATAAACTCCTCTTTGGTGTGAACCTTTTGCATACCCACACCAAGAATGAGACAGCGCTTGCCGTTTGCGTTAAAAACATTGGCGTCAGAGCCTCCTTCCTTCTTCTTAAAGGTTAGTGAGAGCCCAATCCTTTCCCCCGCTCTTTTGACAAGCTGACACAAAGGGTCATCCTCAGGGATGAAAAAGCCTTGAAAAACCTTCTCAAACTTAAGGTCATACTTAGGTAGCCCATCCTCAGACTTTGGAAGGTTAGCAAAGATGTCCTTGATTGTGTTTTCAATACTCTTTTTTAGCTCTTCTAACTTTTCTTCGCTATGACTACGGAATTCTCCTAAAGCCTCAGCAAACTCAGGAACGATGTTAACTGCTGTTCCACCCTGGATTTTCCCGATGTTGGCTGTGGTCTCAGGGTCTATCCTACCCGTTGGTAAACTGCTAAGTATTAAGGCAAGAATCTTTATGGCGTTTATCCCTTTTTCAGGTTCAAGCCCAGCATGGGCTGATTTTCCTTTTACTACAAGCCGGTATTGGTAGGAAGAGGGGGCTTGATTTATTACCTCCTCTGGATTTTCAGAATCTAAAACAAAGCCTTCGTCAGCTGACATTAAAGTATAATCAAGGTATTTAGCACCAAGGAGCCCCACTTCTTCAGAGGTAGTAAAGATAAACTCTATAGGAGGATAGGGGAATTTGTTTTCTGCAAGGACTCTGCCGAGCTCAACAAGGACAGCAATACCTGCCTTATCGTCTGCAGTAAGAACGGTCTTTCCAGCGCTCCTGATAACGCCATCCTCTTCGATGTACTCTACCCCTTCGCAAGGAGGCACGCTATCAAGATGAGCACAGAAAAATATGGGCTTTGCTGGAATAGTTCCCGGAATATGAACGATAAGGTTTCCGACATTTGAGCCGGTATGCTCCCCAGACCGGTCAAAGAAACAACGGTAGCCTAAGGCAGAAAATAGGTCTGAAAGATAGTAGGCAAGGCTTGCTTCCTTTCCGGAAGGATTATCTATACTGAGGAGGGTCTTAAACTCTAAGATTAACCGCTCTGGGTCGATCACTCTTTAATACCTGATAGAGAAGTCAAAAAATTCTCCTCTGTAGGGTTCTTCTTCTACTTCAACTTTGTCTACTCGAGCTAAGGGCGGACCCTTTTTACACCACTCAACCATCTGCTCAACCTTATCCTTATCCCCTTCAAAAAGGGCTTCAACCCTTCCATCAGGAAGGTTTCTGACCCAGCCGTTCACCCCAAGACGCTTTGCCATCTCCTTAGTGTGTGCTCTATAGGCAACTCCCTGAACTATTCCTGAAATCAAAACCCTGACCCTTTTCTTCTCCATAACCTTTATATATAAATACTCAACCTTAGAAATAAGTCAAGAGTTTTCCAAGGGCTGTGTAAAAACTCTCACCCTGTCGTGGCAAGCGTAGCGAGGCATCCCTCACTTCGTTCGGGACATCGTCTCACAAGAAGACCCCTCGCCTGACGGCTCGGGGTGACACTCAGGGGAACGCCTCGCTTTGAAACTGCTCCTTAGCTTTTCTCTTGACCATTTCTCTTGACCAACAACTAATAAAAATTTAAGATTTTAACCATGAACCAAAGCATGAAAGAGTTTTTTTATCTTCCAAACCTTATCTCCCTTAGTCGGCTAATCCTTTCTTTCATCATACCCATCCTCTGGGTGAACCAAACCTCTTCAGAGATCATCTATGCCCTGATTGTCTTTGGTGCCCTATCTGATACCTTAGACGGAAACTTGGCAAGGCTTTTAAATCAACGCTCAAACCTTGGCAAAATCCTTGACCCACTTGCGGACAAATGCTTCATAAACATGCTTTTCTTTCTTTTTTATTATGAAAAGGTCATCCCTCTAAGCTTTTTAGTGGTTATACTGGTAAGAGACCTTTTGATCCTTGTGGGAGCCCTCTACCTCATCTTCTTGACCAAGGGTAAGGCTATTCCCTCGCCTTCTATCCTTGGTAAGGCAACAACCGTTTCCCAGCTTATAACCCTTATGCTTCTTTTTATGCATTACTTCATTTATTCTCTCCCAGAGCTATTCTTAAGCCTTGTCATCAACATAACCATTCTTTTAACCCTTACCTCCGGATTACACTACATCCTTAGCTTTCGAAGGATGCTTTCTCATGCTTAAAAAATTAGCCAAATGGTTAACTATATTCAGTCTTTTAGCCCTCTTCGTTTATACCTTCATCCATCCTCTGCTCATACCGATTGACCATCTTAAAAAGGAGTTTCCGAAAGAGACCGCTATGATGAAATACCGGAGAGAACAGTTTGAAAGGGAAGGGAAAGCTTTTATCTTAAGATACTATCCTGTGCCTTTAAGCAAGATTTCTCCCTATTTGGTGAAGGCAGTCCTCATAGCCGAGGATGATAAATTCTATCGTCATGAGGGGTTTGATTGGGATGCCCTTCAAAAGGCTTTGGAAAAAAACTTAAAGGAAGGAAAAATAAAGTATGGCGGTAGCACCATATCTCAACAGCTTGCTAAGAACCTTTTTCTCTCTCCCTCCAAAAATCCGATAAGAAAGATAAAAGAAGCCATCCTGACCGTTCGCTTAGAAAAGGCTCTTGGCAAAAGGCGCATCCTTGAGCTATACCTAAACATTGCCGAATGGGGTCCAGGGGTCTTTGGAGCCGAAGCAGCAAGTAGATACTACTTCGGAAAGAGCGCCTTAGCCCTGTCTCCCTTTGAGGCTGTTCGTTTAGCCGCAGTCCTTCCTAATCCTTTAAAATACAACCCTTTAAGCCATGAGCCTTTCGTGGAAAAAAGAAGTAGGATCCTTTTGACCCTCCTTAAAAAACGGGGAATTTTAAAGGAGGAGCTAAAGGAGCTAAAACAGGACTTACCAAAGGATGAGTTTAAAGAGGAGGGAAAAGAAGAAACGCAAACAGGGGATAAAGCTAAGGAAATAGCTCCTGAAAAAGAAAGCGAAGAAGCACCAAATAAAGACGGCTCCCCCGGGGAGGGGGAAGACCGTCTTCCAAAGGACAACCCTTTACCTAAATCACTACCTCAATGAGTTGAGGTATATTCTTTTTACAAGCTCTCTGTCTACTTTTACGGGTGCTTGGGAAAGCATTTGGCTTAGAAGGGGTGTGCTCATGGCAAGGTCTGTCAATCTTTCAACCTGGCTTTCATCAAAGCCTACATCAACGAGCCTCTCTTTTATCCCCATATCTTTAAGCCAATCTTTTATTCCACAGGCTAATTTTTCTGCCTCTCCAGGCACACCTTTAAGCCCAGGAACAATAGGCTCGTAAATCTCGGCGAGTATCTCAGGAACTGCCGGATAAATCTCCTTTACCACCGCCGGAAGGAGTATGGCAAGCCCTAATCCATGAGGAAGGTCAGGATTTAGTGCGCTGAGAGGATGCTCAAGGACATGCGTCAAATGGGTGTAGCTATAGTCTATAGCTAAACCGGCAAGCATTGAGGCGTAAAGAAGATAATACCTTGCGTTCAGGTCGTTAGGATGGCTCAATGCTTGGGGTAAGTAGTGGGCGATAAGCCTTACCGTTTCCTTAGCTAGAAGGATGGTATAGGGGTTCCTGGCTAAGGTCGTTGAAGCTTCGTTCACATGGTTTAGGGCATCGACCGTGGTGTAGAGCGTCTGCTTGTAGGGAAGGGTAAGGGTGAGCTCTGGGTCGTCAATAGAAAAGAGAGGATAGATTACTTCATAGCCGATGCCAGGTTTATACCCCTTAGAAAGGATGGAAGCAACAGCGTATCTATCAACCTCGGTTCCTGTTCCATGAGTTGTGTTTATGGCGATGACAGGCTTTGCTTTTGAAGGCACAAACCTTCCTTCAAAGAGCTCTTCTCCAGTCCTTCCTTCATGCTCAAGAAGGATGGCTACAGCCTTTGCGCTGTCGATTGGACTTCCACCACCTATTCCGATTACCGCTTGAGCCGAAAATTCCCTCCCAAGCTTCGTTGCCTCATCAACCTGTTCAACCGTTGGATTAGGAGTTATCTTGTCATAATGGGCATACTCAATCCCCGCTTCCTTAAGATACTTAACCACCACATCCCAGGCTCCGCATTCTTTGTAAGAGCTCTTCCCAGTAACAATAAGCACCCTTTTGACCCCATTCTTAGATAGATACTCAGCAATGTCCTTCATCTTCCTGATTGCACCAACCCCAAAATAGCAGGTAAACCTCCCCCTAATCTCGAACACATCGTAGATGTTAACCTTTTTCTCAAACATGCTCCCACCTCCTTGTGTTTGTTTTTAACTTTTTAAGTGGTTAGTTCTCAGCAAATTCAGCAATCACCTTCCTACCCTCTACTTGGCTAATCTTTACCTTTATAAGCTCACCCTGGCTAAGGCATCTGTTAGTAAAGCCATCGTTCAAAAGGACATGAACATAGTTTTCAGTAAGAACGGATGTTTGCCCATTTTCTACCTTTTCCACTATTGCATAAAAGCTTTTCCCTATAAGTTTCCGATAGAAATCTTCTCTTTTCTTTTCTATCAGCCTTCTTAGCATGTTTGAGCGGTGTTTGACCACGCCTTCTTGCACCCTTTCTTTAATCTTTTCAGCTGGTGTTCCAGGTCTTGGAGAGTAGGGAAATACATGAAGCCAGTTTAGGGGTGATTTTTCAACGACTTCAAAAGTTTGAGCAAAGTCCTCTTCTGTTTCTGTGGGAAAGCCTATGATCACATCGGCACCAAATGTAGCATAAGGGAAAAGCTCTTTCAGTTGCTCTAATTTTTGAACATATTCTTCCTTCGTGTAATGTCTATTCATAAGCTTAAGGATGCGGTTTGAGCCGCTTTGCAAGGGCACATGAAAGTGTGGACAGATATGCTTTGATCTCTTAAGATAGGAAAAAAAGTTTTCGTCAAACTCAGTTATCTCAACGGAAGATAGCCTAAGCAAGACCTTAGCGTTAGCCCTTTCAATCTCCTCTTCAATCTTCTCAAGGAGCCAAGGAAGGGAGCTCCTTGGGTTTAGGTCTTTTCCCCACATTCCGATGTGTATGCCTGTGATGACGATTTCTCTGTAGCCTTGTTCGATAAAAAGCCTTGCCTGCTCTACCACCTGAGAAGGGGGATAGCTTCTTGAAGGTCCTCTTGTATAGGGCACGATACAGTAGGAACAAAAGCTTGAGCATCCATCTTGAATTTTTAGAAAGGCTCGGGACCGGTTGTAGAAATTCTTAATCACCGGCAGGCGTTCTTCTTCATCCTCTACAAACCTTGGCAAATCGTTTACCGCACCCTCTAAACAAGCAACAACATGATTTGGATTAAGCTTTGCCCGCTGTCCAAGCAAAAGTAGGTTCTTAAAGTCAAACTCTTCTGAAAGTTTGAGAAAATCCTCCTTGTTTGAGACAACCGCGCACCCGGTTAAAACGATAAGCTTTGGCTTTCTTTTTATCCAGGACCTGACGACCTTTTTTGTCTCCGAGACAGCCTTTTCTGTTACCGCGCAGCTATTGAGAATAAGGACCTCTGCCGATTCTTCAGAGGTTGGCAAAAAACCAAGCTCAGATAGCCTTTCATGGAGGCATGCGCTCTCAACCTGGTTTACCTTGCATCCTAAGGTCTTGATGAAAAAGCCCTTTTTCTTCATAAACCTTGTTCTTTTAAGAATTCTTCTATGGCAGAGCCAACAAGTCTTTCATACTCCTTCTCACCGATAAGCCTCCTCCCAAAAGAATAGTTAAGCTCAGACAAAAGGGGCTTAAATTTTGCTTCATCCTCTGGGTCTTCCTTAAATAAAAGGTCAATAGCTACATGGTTTAGCTTTGTTTTTTCTAAAAACTTTTCAACGAGCATCAAAGCCTTTTGTTTTAATTTCTCGCTTGGCGGGGCGATGGTTTTTCCTTCTTGAACGAGGTTTTTTAAAAAGCCTCCCTCACGGAAGAAGATAAGTCTTTCTTTTCCGATTACAATAACCCTTGCGTCAAACCTTGTTGGTATGTATTCTTGAAGGATAAACCCAAACCTTCCCTGCCTTTCCCAGGCTTTAATCTTATTTTGCACCCCTTTAAAATCTTCTTCATCCCGCACAAGAAAGACCTCTGAGCCCTCGTCTCCATGGTTTCCCTTTACCACAAACGGAAAAGCTGGCTTTTCAAAGCTTCTATATGGGTTCTCTTCAATTCCACAAAGACGAGGAATAACAACGCTTTTTGGATGGGGAAGGTTTAAAGACTTGAAAAGAAGAAGAGTTCCGATTTTTCCGGGAAATTTAAACTTTAGCTCAAGGTTTGGAAAGACTGGTATCCCCTGGTTTTTGAAGAAAAAATAAAGCTCAGAAGGGGTATAAGGTGGAAGGATTGCCGCCTTTGCCTGAGAAAGCTTAGCCAAAATCTTACCATCCAAAGCCTCAAAGATAAAGAAGTTTTCGTCTCCTTCATACATCGTCCAAAAGGATACAACCATCTTGCTTTAGCCTCCTTTTGTCTTAAATTTTATACCGATGAACGGCTTCAACGAGATGGGTAAGTTTTTAATCCTTATCGGAGTCCTCTTGGTAGCTCTCGGTCTTTTTATAAGCTTTTTCCCAAAGATCCCTTATCTTGGAAAGCTTCCAGGCGATATCCACATCAAAAGGGATAACTTTGAGTTTTTCTTCCCTCTTGGCACATCAATCCTTTTAAGCATCATCCTAACCATCATCTTAAACCTAATCTTTAGGCGGTAATTTTTCTTTCTCGCTTTCAACGCAAAAATACCAATTTTTTTCTTTATAAGGGTCCTTTAAAGTTAATCTTGTTTGATACCCTTTCTCTTCGCAAGGTATCCCCATTATAACCAAGGTTGAGCTTAAATCTACGCTGTGTTTACATTTCGGAATCGTTCTTTCACAAAGAAGGCTAAAAAGATAAACAGGCTCATTAAAAAAGCATAACCTTTCTTGGCATGGTATACTTTTTTGTAAAGATATGATCTTTGGTCTTAGCGAGGTAATCTGAAGGACATAGCTTAAGGAGCAAGCTAAAAAGTTTAGGATAAAAAAAGCAAAAGTAGCATAAAAAACAAACCTTTCAGAATAAAGATTAAGCAAGATTTTAGCAAGAAGTATAGCAAAGATAGGATAGATAAAAAGAAGGTATTTATCAAACTTTTGTCCTGTAAAGGAAAGAATAAGAAGAGGTATAAAAAAGGAAATGAAGTATAAGGACAGGTCACGATGGTTAATTTTAAGCAAGCTTCGTGCTTTAAGGAGTAAAAGCAATAGATAGGGCAAAAAGTTTAAAGCTAAGCTAAAGAAGTAGTAATAAAAGGGGTCGCCTTTTCCAGCTGTTCTTGTTTTAAGGTCTAAAATAAATTCCTGGAAGGGTTCTTTCCCAAACTTAAGATAGGCTAAGCCATACCATAGGGCTTGAGGGATAAAATAGAAGATTAACCCATGGAGCTTAAGAAAAGAAATTGCTTGTTTTTTGTATTTCAACACTGCATATAAAAATAGGCTAAGTATTAGTAGAAGATTGAGAGGTCCTCTTACTAAACTTGCTAAACTTGAAACTATGTAAAAAGCATAGATAAGATAGGATTTTCTTTTCTTTTCATACTTTACGAAAAGATAAAAAGAAAGAAGGCAAAGAAATACGAAGGGTGGTTCAAGGTCTATCCTTAAGGCAAAGGAAAGAAACCTATAGCTACTAAAAAGAATAAAGATTGCTATCAAGCTTCGTCGCAAGTCCTTCTCTAAAAGAAGAAAAACTATGTAGGAAGTCCCAATATAAGCTAATAGGGAAAGAAATCTCAAAAGGAATATTTCAGCATTCCTTCCAAGGTTTAGGGCTGAGGCAAGAAGTAGGAGAGGAGAGGCTAAGATGGGGTGAAGAGGTGGCTTAACGAGGTAGGGCTCACCGTTTAGAGTTGGAAAGAGAGGATTATACTTAGATTCTAAAGCTATCAAAGCCCTCCTTGCCTCTTGATGGGATGTAATAGGGAGAAAGTAGGCTTGAAGAAGAAAAAACAAAAAAAGAAGACAGAATAGGTAGACCGTTTTTTTGCCCATCATTTTTGGTGTAATTCTATAGCACTTTACAACTTTGGAAAGCGTATTAAGTTAAGGAGCCATGAAGTTAAGGCTTGCTCTCGTTGGCTGTGGTAAAGTTGCCGAAAGACATCTAAAGATCTTGAAAGCCTTAGCTGATGAGGTTGAGGTTGTAGGTGTTGCCGATGTCAACCCAGAAAGAGCAAACCTCTTTGCCAAGGAGTTAAACTGCAAAGCCTACACCGACTTTAGGGAGCTCATAAAAAAAGAAGACCCAGAGGTTGTTGACCTTGCGGTTCCTTCTGGTCTTCATGGGAAGATTGGGATTGAAATCCTTGGAAGGTTTAAGAAGCATCTCCTCGTAGAAAAGCCCTTAGCCTTAACACTTCGCGAGGCAAACAAGCTTGTTGAGCTATCCCAAAAGTATAACCTTAAGCTGGTTACCATCTTTCAGAACCGAGCAAACCTACCTGTTAGGCTTGCAAAAAAGGTTATTTCTGAGGGGTTGCTTGGGAGGCTGATCCATCTTTCAGCACAGTTTTACTGGTGCCGAACTCAGAGCTATTACGACAGCGCAGCCTGGAGGGGGACTTGGGAACAGGATGGGGGCGCCCTTGCTCAACAGGGCTGTCATTTTGCTGATGCCCTTGTCTACCTTGGGGGAGAGGTAGAAAGCGTCTTTGCTAAGATGGGGACCTATCTTGTCAACATTCCAGCAGAAGACCTGTTAGTTGGCGTGATAAAGTTTAAAAACGGAGCCCTTGGAACGATAACCGCTACAACCGCAGCAAGACCAAAGGACATCAAAGCTGAAGTCGTCATCCTCGGAGAGAAGGGCTCTATCATCCTTGGTGGCTTTGCCATGGAAAAGCTAAACCATCTTGCTTTGGCTGAGGCTGAGGCTTTGCAAAGACTTAATGTAGACGAGTTTCGCGAAAATCCGCCCCATCCCCTTGGCTACTCCCATTTTACCTACTATTACTCAGCCATAAAATTCTTCAAGAACGGAGTAAGAGAGGAGTATCTTGCTATCGGTCAAGATGCTATCCCCTCGCTTGAGTTGATCGTTGGTCTTTATGAGTCTGCAGAAAGGGGGAAGGAGGTAAAGTTTCCCTTTAGACCTTTAAAGACCAAGCTTGGGAGGAAGAATAATGCTTAGTATCCCCCTTCTTGACCTAAGAAGAGGCTTTGCCGAAATAGAAGAGGAGGTCCTTTCAGGGTTTAAAGAGGTCTTTGTTACTCAGAGGGTTTTAAACGGCAAGAACTTGCTTTCCTTTGAGGAGGAGTTTGCAAGATATATTGGCACAAAGTATGCTTTGGGATGCGCCTGCGGGACCGATGCTTTACTCATGGCTTTGCTTGCCTGCGGAGTTGGGAAGGGTGATGAGGTGCTCCTTCAGGCAAATGCCTTCATTGCTGATTTTGAGGCTATCCACTGGGTGGGGGCAGAGCCGGTTTTTGTTGAGGTTGACCCAAGGACCTTTGGTCCAGACCTTTCCGACCTTCAAAAAAAGATAACACCAAGGACAAAAGCCCTTCTTCTTGTTCACATGTATGGCGACCCTGCTGACATGGATGAAATCCTTGAGATATGCGACCGCTACGGCATTATCTTGATTGAAGACGCATCTCATGCCCATGGAGCGGAGTATAAGGGTAGGAAGGTTGGCTCCTTTGGGAGGGTTGCTTGCTTTAGCTGTGGACCAGTGAAGAACCTTAACGCCCTCGGTGATGCCGGAGTCCTTACTACAAACGACGATGAAATAGCTTATAAGATTAAATACCTTAGGGTTCATGGTCAGGTGGAGAAAAACCATTCTCATTTCCCGGGCTTTAATTCCCGTTTGGATGAGCTTCAGGCGATAATCCTCCGGGCAAGGCTAAAAACCCTTGATGCTAAGAACGAAAAAAGAAGGGAAATCGCTAACAGATACCGAGAGGGGCTTTCGGACATTCCGGAACTTTTTGTCCATCCGGCTCCTCCACCCTACAAAAAAAGCGTCTACCACCGCTTCGTCATCGGAACAGAAAAAAGAGATGAGTTAGTAAAATACCTAAAGGAAAAAGGGATAGGAACGGGTTACTACTATCCCATACCTCTTCACAAACACAAAGCTTACCTTGAAGCCTACGGCAAAGCCTGGCATCTTCCTCAGGCAGAAAAACTGGCGAGGGAGCTTGTTGCCATACCCATGTATCCTGAGCTAACAGACGAAGAGATAGATTATATCATTCAGGCGATAAGGAGCTTTTTTGGCAAGGTGTAAAAGGTGGAGGCAAAGCTCCTTTCTTTGGTAATCCCTATCCACAACGAAGAAAAAAACATACCCATAGTCTATCAAGAGGCTAAACAAGTCCTTGAGGAGATAAAAAGGGAAAGGGGCTACGAGTATGAAATAATCTTCATCGATGATGGGAGCACAGACAACACCCTTTCTGTGTTAAAGGAGATAAAGTCCAAGGACCAGAATGTTCGGGTCTTAGTGATGGATAGAAACCGAGGGGAAGCAGCTGCGTTGACAGCTGGTTTCTTCCATGCCCGGGGCAAGTTCATCTTCACGATGGATGGCGACGGGCAGAATGACCCGAAGTATCTAAAAGACCTTTTGACAAAGCTTGAAGAAGGTTTTCTTGCCGTCTCTGGCTATCGTTTGCAAAGAAAAGAGCCTCTTCTCACAAGGAGGATCCCCTCAAGGATAGCTAACTTTCTAATCGGTCTTATAACAGGGCTTCCCTCCAAAGACAACGGCTGCAGTCTTAAGGGCTACTACTCTGATATACCAAAGAGATGGCAAATCCCCCGCGGCTTTCACAGGTTTATACCAGCATTGTTTGGAGTAAAGCCCAAGGATTTTACCCAAATCCCGGTCATTGACAGACCAAGACTTCATGGTAGAAGTCACTATGGCCTAAAAAGAACCTTTGAAGTCTTGCGGGAGCTCCTTACCATTCCTTTTGTGCTGAGGGACCCTTTAAAGTATGAAAAATTCTTCAAATTTTGGGCTGGTTTGCACCTTTTTGCCTTTGTCATTTTTGCTGGATTTCTTTTACTTGAAGGTAAAAATCCTTTGAGCCCTGGGCTTTTGAACGGGGGAGTTCTCTTTGCCCTTGCCCTTGGAGCCTTTGTAAGCTATGTTATTTACAAGAACCTTAACAGGTTTAACAGGGCTCAACGAGAGAGCGTGTTTAAAGTCTCCGAACTCTGAACATAAGCCACAAAATAGCTCTTACTTTTTTCCTTTTTGTTGATAAATTCTCTAATTCGGTATCCTAAGCTTTCTAATAATCTTCTTTCGTCAGGCAACAACTCTTTACGAACAATCACTATTCCGCATGCTTTTAAATCCTCTTTAGTTAGCATAATTGGCTCAACCTTTTCGATGATCTTTGCGTAAAAGTAGACATTGGCTACAGGGTCTCCTTTATCCTTAATATAGCAAATCTTCCTTTCTTTTAGATGAGGCAAAGATATTTTTAGTTCTTTTACAAACTCTCCTGTTAGCTTTTCAGTAGACTCAGAATAGATAGGCTGGATACCAGCATAAAAAAGACAAAGAAGGGATAAGGAGAGCAAAGAAAAGGCATGCCAAAAGGAGAGTCCTTTCCTATTAAAGCTTAATATTATAAACAAAGAAAGGAGTAAAAGAACAAGGTATAAAATCAAAAAAGAAAGTTTTAGTTCATATTTGTATGCTTTTATAAAAAAAGGAGAAATAAAAAGCAATAAAATAAAAAGATAAGCTAACACCTTATAAAGGTTTTCCAACAGTTTACTTGTGATTATCCAAGAGTTAGATTTGATATTGCGTAAAAAGGTAATTATCAAAAGGACAGCAAAAGGGAGTATAGGTAAGATGTAGTAGCTTCTTCTTGCCTTAGCAAGGGTAAAGATAAGAAAGACTGCTAAATTACTAAGGAGTAGCCATCTTTCATCGGTTGCCAATGTTTTAAATTTAGGAAAATAGGTTGCAAGACAAAAAATTAAAATTAGGCTAAAGGGAGCAACCCAAAGGGGATAATAAAAGAAGTAGATGTAGAAGGGGCGAAGATTGTCGTAGGGGTCTACGGCTTGTTTAAGGTTTTCTTTAAACCATAGATAGAAAGGAAGGGGTGAGTTCAAGGCTTTGGCTGTTAAGTAGTAAGGTAAAAAGTAGAAGAGTAAAGACAAAACCAAAGTAAGGAAAAGCTTGAGGTTAAAGTGATAGTATCGCTTGTTTAAGTATAGGTCAATGGCTACGGAAGTCAATAGGACTGTAGGTGCTGTCAAACCTTTTGATAGGGCACCAAAAAGAAGACCAAAGAAAAAGCCAGCATATCCTATGAAAGATACCTTATCACGATAATTAACATAGAAGGCTAAGGCTGTGACAACACCAAAAAGTTGGTAGATTTCCGATTGAGCAAGCCTTGCAAACTCAACAAAGCCTATGGTAGAAGAAAAGATAAAAACCGCTAACCACCTATACCTTTCCTCAAAAAGCTTTCTTGCTAAGTAGTAAAAAGAAATAACGGTAAGTAAGGCGACGATGGCTGAGGGAAGCCTTACAGCAAACTCGTTCTCCCCAAAAAGGTCACAAGATGCTTTGATAAGAAGAAAAGGGATTAAGGGCTTGGTGATATGAGGGGAAAAGTTTATGGTTGGCACAAAAATGGAATGCGTTAGGCTCATCTCCCGTGCCGCTTCTGCCCATCTCCCCTCAACACCAAAAAGCGGACGTTCCCCAAGATTGTAAAAGAGGGTTAAGGAAAGAAGAAAGAAGAATAAAAAAAGATAAAGCCTTTTTGGCATCTCAAAAAATCAATTATAATTAAAAAAGCTAAAATTCACAACGGAGGAGGCTTTCTGTCAAGAAAAAAACTCCTTTTAGGCATCCTTTTTCTCTTACTCTTTGGTCTTTCTCTTTATTTACCCAACCTTGGGGTTAAAGAGTTTCAAGGCGAGGAAGGGAGAAGGGTTGTTTATGCCCTATCCATGCTTGAGACTAAAAACTTTCTCATCCCTACCCTCTTTGGGGAGCCTTATTTTACAAAGCCCCCGGTTTTCAACTGGGTTTTGGCAGGAGCCTTTGCTATAACTCGCGACTATTCTGAGTGGACAGCAAGAATGGTTTCCTCTTTAAGCGTCATCCTAACCTCGCTTTTTTTACTTTTCCTTTGGAAAGATGTTGTTAAGCCTTCTTCTTTGTTTACGCTTCTATTACCAAGCCTAATATATCTAACGACTCCTGAAGTCATAGATAAAGCTTTAAGAGCAGAAATCGATGCCTTCTATAGCCTTTTAGTTGGTCTTTATGTTTATCTTTGGTTTTATCTTTATGAAATAAAAAATAGGAAAAGTTTGTCTTATTTTTTAGCAGGCATCATTGCAGGATTTGCCGTTCTAACTAAAACTTTTCACGCTCTTCTTTTCTTCTACCTTGTTTTAGTTCCTTATTTATATACTGAAAGGTCTTTACGCGACCTTTTTAAACTTAATCGCCATTTTCTTTTTCTATTCGGAGTAAGCTTAGTCTTTTGTAGCTGGATTTTTGCTTTACATTTGAAAGGAATTGACATAAGACAAATCGTAGACTCCTGGATTGGAGAATACAAAAGCGCAGCCTCGGCAAAGGAGATGACGCCATCTCAGCACTTTACCGCTTACACTTTTGGGGCTCTCTTTTCCCTTTCTCCTTGGCTATTCTTTCTCCTTTTTTATCTGAAACATCTTCCTAAAGACAATCCTTTATACTATAAACTTTTCAAATATTCTGCCTTCCTTTTTATTCTTTCTTATTTCTTTCATTTTCTTTTTCCTGGTGCAAGGTTTAGATACATCATGCCTTCTCTTTCTGGTTTTGCTATACTTTGTGCTATTCCAATGCTTTATGTGGATAAGGTTTTTTCTTTTTCTTTAAAAAAACTTTTTACAGCCCTTGTAGTGCTTGTTTTTATAGGAAAACAAACTTACACTTTTTTTTATTATCCCTATCATGCCAAAAACTTAAACTACTTCCGAAGGGCTGCTTTAGAGGTTGCCGAGCTAATTCAAGGGAAAAGAACCCTTTATCTTTGCAAAGCCCTTCCCCATCATTTGGTCTATTATCTTAAATACCGATACCGCGCAGTTGATGATTTTATTTACTTAAGGGAGATTGAAGATTGTCAATACATACCAGCAGGTGCTTTTGTATTGATAGAAAGGAGGTCCTTTGAGGGAATGGAAATCCCTAGAAATTGGGTAGCAATGCCTTTAAAGGTTAGGACAAAGGATTATTTTCTTATTAAGGTTCAATGATACTTTTTGATTTCTGAGATGATAAATTCAAGGGCTGAGAAGGCTTCAAACCTTCTTTGGGCAAAGATGGCAATCGCCGTCACCATCTCCCCTACCTTTAGAAATCCTTGATTATGATAGACCAAGACTTCTAAGAGCCCAAACTTTTCTATGGCTTTTTCCCTGATTTCATGGAGATGAAAAAAGACCTCGTCTTTAATGTTAAGCCCAGAGGTGGGAACTTCTCTTCCATCAACGATGTCATATTCTCTTACATATCCGTTAAACTCCACGATGCATCCAAACTTTCCGGAAAGCTCCTTAGCAACCTCTTCTTTGGTTCTTAAATATTCATCAAAGGTTTTAAATATCATGTAACTCACCTCATTTACCTCAAATTTTAGCTAAATAAGTTTCCCTTTTCTTTCTTCGCAAAGTGATAATTTTTTCAAAAAAAATTACATCTTTTTTGGTAAGGGCTAGATAAAGCTTTGCGTATTCATTCCAGATGAGGTTTCTTGCAAGGGAGAAACCTTCCCATTCTAAGGTCATGGCAAAGGTAGCAAGCTCTTTTAGCCTCATCTTTTTGGGTAGAGGCTTGCTATAAAGCTTAACACCGTCAAGGTCAAAGACCATAAAGCCAGCCTTATTTGAATAGTAAAAATTGTAAAACTTTGTGTCCCGAAGGTATACCCCTTTTTCGTGAAGGGAAAATAAGAACTTAACAAGGCTTGGAAGAAGAATTTTTGCGGATTCAAAGGTCAAAAAGCCTTCTTTCAGGTAAGGAAAAACTATCCCCCCATAAAAGGGCTCATCCTTAAGTAAGGCAAGCAAGGGATTTTTCCAAAAAAGAAAAAGAGGCTCAAGGAGAGGCACATCGCGTTTTTTTAACTCAAAAAGGTTTTTCAAGTAAGATTTTACCCGATTTCTTCTAAAAGGGCGAGGTATAAGGAGTTTTATAAAAAGGTCAGGTTCAGTCGATGAGGCAAAGGTTAAAAGGAAGTTTCTGTGCCTCTTTGGAATTTTTTCGCATTTTAAGAAAAAGGGCTCATGAAGAAGCCGGTCAAGAGTAGCTTTAGCCTCTATGCCAAAAAAATAGACTTTAAAGTCCTTCCAATTTGGAAACAAGGCAGTCCACATAGCTATCCCAAGTAAGATGAGAGATGGATTGACTGCAAGCTTCTTCTAGAATTTTAGTTTGCATGGCAAGAAGTATCTTCTGCAAAAGCTCATCCTTTTCAAGAGTTGTAATCCAGCCGTTTACACCCTCTTTGATGAATTCTTTTGCGCCATCAAAGACGGAAGTTATAATCGGAGTTCCGCTTGCTAAGGCTTCTAAGGTAGTCAAAGCTCCAGGGTCGTAAAGGGTTGGTAAAACAACAAGGTCAGAAAGGGCGTAGAGCTCCTCAATGTTTTGAACCTTACCAAGATAAACAATCCGTTCTTGGCTTTTCCCTTGAATACCTGCAATGAGAAGTTTTACATTCTCGGGAAGCTTAGGAAATACTTCTAAAAGAAGGCTTAACCCCTTTCTTCTTGGTTCATTACCTACAAAAAGGATGATAAAATCCTTGGGGTCAAGGCGGTATTTTTCTCGAAGAGCAAGTTTTTGCTTCTTTAGACTAGGGTTAAATCTCCTATGGTCTATACCCATATGGCATACCGCTACCTTATGAACCACTTCTGGATAAAGGTTTTCTAAAAGCTCAACCGTAGGGGAGAATAAGGCAATGATCCTTTTTGCAGTTCTTAGACAAAGCTCTTCATACTTTAAGAAAACCTTTGCTCGGATTCCGAGGTTTGAAATTTCTTTAATTATTCTGGGAAGTGGTCTTTGGTTTAGCCAAAATTTAAAAAGGGGGTCGCAGAGGATCAAAAGGTCAGCCTTTGGAAACCGAAAAGGGGAGAGGAGAAAATAATCCTTTTTAAGGCTTTCTAAAACCCTGTTTGCTTCTTTGAGAAAAAAAAGATATTTTAGCAAGCTTCCCCTACCTCGTTTCTTCACCTGAAGAAAATTAATTTCCCCTAAGACCTCTTTTGGGAAGCTTATCTCCTGGGCAAGGACAGAGACTTTATATCCCCTTTCAAGGAGCTTTAGAGCTATCATCCCAGCATGAGTTTCGGCTCCGCCAAGCCCAAAACCTACCTTAGGTCTAACGATGACTACATGCTTCATGAGAGCAATTTTAGCAGAATTTTAGAAAATTAGATAGAAAAGGACAAAATATTGTATACATCTTTAAACTGTTGTATAATCGAGGTTATGCATTTAAAAGAAATCTTTAGAAAGAAACGATATTCAATCGAAAAGGACAGGTTTCCACGGAAGCTTGGTCTTCTTGACCTTACTTTTCTTGGCATAGGAGCAGTAATCGGGGCAGGAATATTTGTCATAACTGGGCAAGCCGCAGCCCTCTATGCCGGACCGGGAGTTGTTCTTTCCTTTCTTCTTGGAGCTGTGGTCATTGGCATAAGTGCCTTAGTTTACGCTGAGCTTTGTTCAGCTTATCCTGTATCAGGAAGCGCCTATAGCTATACTTATGTTACCTTGGGGGAAGTTGTAGCCTGGCTTGTGGGCTGGAACCTTTTAGTGGAGTATGGCATAGCTACCTCAGCTGTGGCCACGGGTTGGTCAGGCTATCTGAGAACCTTTCTTGAGCAGAACTTTGGGTTCACTCTCCCCAAGATGTTAAGCGGTGCCTACAACCCTTCTGCTGGCACATTTATAGACCTTTTTGCCTTTTTAGGAACCCTTGCCGTCTTCATCCTACTAACCCTTGGGATTAAAAAGAGCGCCACAGTCAACACCTTCATCGTTTTTTTAAAGATTTTAACCCTTGTCCTTTTCCTTATCTTTGGAATAACCCATGTAGACTTTAAAAATCTGGAAGATTTTTTCCCTTATGGATACGAGGGTGTATGGCGAGCCGCCTCTCTTATAATTTTTGCCTATTTAGGCTTTGATGCCGTATCCACGGTTGCCGAAGAAACAAAAGACCCTACTAAAAATGTTCCGAGAGGTTTAATCCTCTCATTAGGTCTTAGCACCCTGTTTTACATGGCCGTAAGCTTTGTGCTGGTAGGGATGGTAAACTACAAAGAATTGAACGTGCCCGATGCCTTAGCTTATGCTATGTTTAGGGTTGGCAATCCCTTGGTTGGCAATCTGATAACTACCGGCGCCGTGATCACCATTACAAGCGTCCTCATAGCCATGGGTTTAGGCTTTACCAGGGTGGTTTACGCCCTCTCGAGGGATGGGCTCCTTCCGGAGAAGCTCTCTGCTATCCATCCCAAGTTTAAAACCCCATATGTATCAACGCTCCTTGGCGGAATAATCCTTTCCTTCTTTGCTGGTTTCATACCCCTTAAAGTTCTTGCTGAGCTTGTAAACATTGGAACCCTTTTTGCCTACTTTATGGTGGGAATAGGGGTCATTGTTCTTAGAAAAAGGGGAGAAGTAACCCCCAGCTTTAGGGTGCCTTATGCTAAGGTTCTTCTTCCCATTAATTTAGCCCTTCTGCTTTTTATCATGGCTGGACTACCAAAGGAAACCTGGTTAAGATTTATTATCTGGAACATCATCGGTTTGATAATTTACTTTTCCTACAGCTTCAAAAAGAGCAAGGTTTTGGAGTAGACTGGTCTCACCTATGGATAAAGCCTTTTTCATTGGCTGGTTTGCCATCTGGATAGCTATCTTTTTTGCCCATTCTAAAGCCTTTCTTTGGTTTGGGTTTAGCCTTGTCACCCTTCTTTTTATTATAAAACTTATCTTTAATCCGAGGTCCCTGTTAAACCTTCCTAAAAGTATCTTAATTTTGCTTGTGATTTTTATAATGTTTTTACTACCCTTTGCCTTTATGCCTCCAGACCCTACGAGGACTTTCGAAGATTTCCTGAAAAATTATCTTTTCCATACAATCTTAGCCTTATACATAGCTTTGAAGATTAAAGAAGACTCAAATTTTTATCGTTCACCATTTTTTTATCTCCCACCAGCTCTTAGTTGTGTGGCTGTAGGCTTACATCACATTTACTCTGGACTTAAGATTTGTTTTACAGGTCCTTCCTGCCCAAGCACAGTTTTTATTGCAAACAACATAAGCTTATTAAAGGGGCTTGTTGTTACATCCTTTGGGTATGTTTTGGTTTTTTTTCTTTTTTTAGGTCTGTATGTTATAGAAAAGGATAAAAACCGCAAGCTTTTTTTTCTTTTTATCGGCCTTTTTTCTTTAATTATGGAAATACTCCTTGGTAGAAGAGCTTCTCTTTTAGGAATTATGCTTTCAAGCTTAATCATAAGTATTTTTTCTCAAAATAAAAAAATAAGAAGGTTAGGCGTTGCCATAAGTCTTTCTTTAATCCTTTTGACGGTAGCTTTGCTTGTAACTCCAGTAGGAAGAGAAATGCTTATTCGTGGGGATAAGGTTGAGCTTTTAGCGCAGGGTAAGTACGCAGAATCTGGTTCTTTTGGGATGCGGCTCTACATCTGGCCAATCTATCTTAAAAAAGCTTTGGAAGACCCCTTTTCTGGGACGGGGATAGGGAGAAAAACACAGAAGCTCTCTTTAGCTCAAACCAATGAGCTTGCCTTTAGGCTTGAGCATGCGCACAATCTTTTCCTCAATCTTTGGCTTCAAGCAGGCTTCCACACCATGCTAACCTTTCTACTCCTTTATCTCTATACAATTTGGTTAGCATATAAAATGTGGTCCGAAAGGTCAGAAGGAACTTTGCATGGTTTTCTTTTGGCTTTTCTTTTAGCTTTTTTTGTGATGTCAATGCTTGAAGGCTCAGAAGAGGGCACAAGGTTTACTCCCTACTGGATAGCAAGCGGGCTTGTCTGGGGCTTTCATGAAAAAAGTGGCTTTTCTTCTTGACGGCTTAGGAAATAGACGCCATCAGTTTCAATTCAAAATTTTAAAAAAACACGGCTTCACACCTTACGCTTTAATCTTTGAGGAATACCTAAAAGATACCGAACTTTCCTCATGTATAGCAAACGAAGCTAAGCTCCATCCCTTGCCCTTTAAAAGAAATGATGTTCTAAGAAAGTTTAACCTAAGTTTTTTGAAGTATTTAATAAATTTTTTAAAAAAAGAGGGCATAGCGGTTCTTCTTACCCACCGTTGGAGGTTTTTGCGCTATGCAATTTTTTCTAAGTTTTTCTATCCTGAGCTTAGGATCATCTACCACATCGTCGTTGGAGGAACGCTCAAACACCCAGGAAGAAGGCTATTCTTTAGACTTTTTAAGGGGAAAATTGACCTTATCTTGGTAAACAGCTTAGCCTTAAAAGAAGAAATAGTAAGCACAGGTCTTGTCAAACCCGAAGAGGTTGAACTACTATACTCTTCCTTTGAGCTTAAAGCTTTTCCGGAAAACATCCCTCAAGCATCTGCTCGAGAGACCCTTTCTCTTCCTCAAGAGGCTTTCATTTTTGGTATGGTTGCTCAATTCAGACCAGAAAAGAGGCATTCTGACCTGATAAAAGCTTTTCATTCCGTGCATTTGGAAATGCCTAATGCCCTTCTCGTTCTCGTTGGTGAGGGAAAGACCAAAGAAGAATGTAGGTCTTTGGTCAAAGAACTTGGGGTCGAGGACAAGGTTATCTTTACTGGAAAGGTAAGTCAAGATAAGGTTCCCCTATATCTAAAAGCCTTTGATGTCCTTGTTCACACCTCAGTGAGAGAGGGTATGCCTCTTGCGGTGCTTGAGGGTTTAGCCTCAGGGCTTCCGATAATAGCTACCGATGCCGAGGGAGTGCCCGATATCTTTGCTACTGATGAAAAGTTTGGTTTTCTTGTGCCTAAAGGTGATGTCAAGGCCATCGCTAAAGCAATGCTAACCTTATACAAGCTACCCAAGGAGGAGCTTAAAGCCATGGGTGAAAGAGCAAAAAGAAGGTTTTATACTGCCTTTTCTCCAGAAGTCTTTGAAAAGAAAACGATAGAAATCTTCTCACGATTTTTTTAAGTTTAAGAATTTGCTGTGATTAAGAAAGGCAGAAAGAAGAAAAAGCCTCTCAAAGATCCTCTGCCAAAGTTTATCATTCTTTGCCCTTTCTACTAAAATCTTATAGAACTTTTCCATTTCCTTTCTATCCCAGAGTTTGCAGTTCAATATCTCCTCTTTTACCCTGTCTTTTAGTAAGCTCTCAAGGACCTCGAAGGTGGGAAAACCGTAAGAGTACTTTCCGATTTTATCGCTATCAAGACCAAGCCTTTCGTAAAGGAGTTTCCTTAAGGGAAGCTTATTTTTAAAGTTTTTCCTATCAAAGACCTCAGCCTCATCAAGAGAGCCTACATAGTCTGCTAAATCTTCGTCGGCAAAGGGTAGAACAAGGTTTGCATTGAACACCTCGGTAAAATTGCTCACCTTCCGGATCACATTTCCAAGCTCGGCATGGGTAGCCCAAACATCAGCTTTCAAATCAAAGTAATCCCATCCTTTTCTCTTTTCATCCTCAGAAAACCAATAGGGATAGACCGGGATAGCCTCAGGAAAAAATCTTTTTAAATCGGATAGCGTAATTCCAATGAAGCCAGCCATCTCGCATCGTGCTCGGGCAAGCTTATGGAAAAGGTTTCCTGTGGACAGAGCTTCTCCAATTGGTCTTAGAAACTTAAACTTGGGGTAGAGCTTTTGCCTTTTATACTCTATTGGTCTTGGCACATGCCCAAAGTAGTAGTCTACTCCGCTTCCATCAAGGATGTTGCTTTCTGAAAGGTCAAAGGTTAGCTGATACAAAGGGTAGGCTAAGGAGCCTCCGTCGGCACAAGGGAAGGGTATGTTTTCAAAGTATCTGATGAAGAGGTCCCAGTCTCTTGAGTTTATGCTTTTAGGAAGAAAAAGTTTTTTATGCCTAACCCCTACTTTTTTTGCTATCTCGCTTGCAAGCTTGCTTTCATCCTTCTTCGAACCAGGAAGGGCTAAGGTTAAAGCTGTCACTTTGTCTTTTAGCCCTGCTTCAATTAGGGCTAAAAGGATGGTGTTGCTATCTTTACCAACGCTTTGGAAGAGAAGGATCCTTCGAAGGGGGTCTATTTTTCTTAAAATTGACTTCGCAAGTAAAGATAAAATCTTATCTAACTCCGTCTTTTTTCCGGGTATTCTCTTAGAGTTAGGATAAGGGAACTCGTGGTAGAACTCTATCTCAAGCTTCCCCTCTCTTGAGGTGATTGCAGCATAGTCTCCGATGCTAAGAACATAGACCTCCTCGTAGATGGTAGATGGGGTTGGAATGACCCCGCTTTGAAGAAAAAAGGAGATCCCTTTCAGGGAAAGGGTAAGAGGATAACCTAAGGAAAGAATATGATTTAAAAGCTCCTTAGCCGAGGAAGAAAGAATTAGGCATTTTTTGTCCGGTGAAAGATAAAAATACAGAACCTTGTCAAATGTTTTGGCACCGCCAATGACTAATCTTTCAGTAACCTCATCGGCAACGACCTTTTTGAGCATCCTATAAAACTTTCCCCTTTCTTCTTGCCCTAAGCGTTCTTCTTCTTATCATCCAGACTTTTATTCCTGTTAAAAGTTTTATCAGCCATTTATGACTCCTACACAATGACTTGATATTTTCCAGATAGTAGAACAGGAAAATTTGAAAGGCTTCTCTACCCTCTTCTTTTAAATACTCCTCAAAGGAATATCCGACCTGTCCTAAATCTTTAATCTGGTAGCGTAGAGGAAAATGCGGGTTGAATAAAATCCTTGAGACATCTAAGAAGCTTAAAGTTTGGCTATCATCATCCCAATAGAAATGGTTGAGATAGCAATCTTGATGGTAGATATTCTTGGAATGTAAATTGGCTAAAAGTTCCGAAAGTTTGAAGATAAGCTTCTTACGCTCTTGGGGATGGGTTTGTAAAAGTTCCGAAAGAGGAACACCCTTAATCTCAAAGGTTGCAACCACAACCCTATCCGCTAACCTTAAGAAGAAAAAAGGTTCAGGGACGGAAAAACCGAGTTCTTTTAATCGAAGAAGATTTTTCCATTCAGCCTCAGCCTCATCAAACCGTGCATAGTATTCCTTTAAGTAAAACCTTTTCCCAAAGGCTTCAAGACCTTTAATCTTACGGTATCTTTTTTCATGCTGAAAAAAGACAGGAAGGGGTTTTATATCCTTTGAAGGTCCATCAAAAATTTTTTGGAAAAGGTGAGCATACTCTTTTACCACTTGGTAAATGGGGGAAGGGTTCACTTGGAATGGCAAAAGACTTTTTTAAAATATATTTTAGTTTGAAGCTTAAAGTATTTGAAGCTTCGCCTAAACTCTGGATAGTATTCTATGCTTTTCTGTAGGTAAGCCTTTGCTTTATCATAAAGTCCTGATTTATAAGCAATTTTAGCCAACTCAAGATAGGCTCTTGCCATGGCATAGGGTTTTAGGAACTGGTAGGGCTCAGGTAGCCTATTAAACAGGTCGTCAACAGAGGCTAAAGCGTGCGCAAAGTAGTAATCCGCCACTTTTCGTAACCTTTGTGGATGGTCGCGATAGATAACAAAGGGTTCGTTTATTATTTTAAAGCTTGAAAAAAGTAGATAACAGGCCTGTGGGGCAAAGTCCTCACGCACTCGCAACTTCGGATTAAAAGGATGCTTCCTTGCAACCTCGGTCTTAATTAAATATATAGCTTCAGAGAAGGCACCGTCAATGTATGCCTTTAGTAAAGATAGCCTTTTTTTATCTATAGGAAAAGGTTTAAACTTCAATTTTTCCCCCTTTTCCCGATAACTGTTAAGGACGTAACATTCTGCCCCATTTGAGGCGATTAGATTTAACATCTTTTTCAGGGCACCATCCATCAAAAGGTCGTCCGAATCGATAAACACTAAATACTCTCCTTTAGCCAGACTAAGAAGGGTATTTCTTGCTTGTCCAACCCCTAAGTTTTTTTCATGTCTTTGGACTTTAACGAATGGATATTTCTTACTAATCTCCAAAGCATACTCATAGTTTCTCTCGGTTGAGCCATCGTCAACAATGACTATCTCAACCGGCTCATTCTCCACTTGTTTAAGAATAGAGCTGAGCGTCTCTTTGAAAAGGTCCAATCGATTATAAGTTGGGATAAGAATGGAAAGTTTATAATTCATTTTTAAATGAGGCTTTGGAATTTTAACATTATAGGAAGCCTATAGTCAATTCCTAAAGCACTTTTTGTCACCTTTGGTCCAAGGGGAGCTTGACGTCTTTTGTATTCTGCCCGGGCAAGCATCCTGAAAGTCTTTTTAACATGTTCTTCCGAAAATCCTCTCTGCAATATCTCCTCAGGCATTAATCCTTCCTCCAAATGAGCCCTAAGGATGGCATCAAGGATTGAATAAGGAGGGAGCTCATCCTCATCCCTTTGTCCAGGGCGAAGCTCTGCCGAAGGTGCTTTAGTGAATATCCTCTCAGGGATAACCGGACTTAGCAAGTTGCGATATTTTGCAAGCTCATACACCCAGGTCTTGTAGACATCCTTTATGGGTGCATAGCCACCCGCAATGTCTCCATAGATAGTGCCGTAGCCTGTTGCTGCTTCGCTCTTGTTTGAGGTGCAAAGGACAAGATGATTTTCCTTGTTCGAAAGATAGAATAAAAGGTTTGCCCTTATCCTTGCTTGTAAGTTTTCATCGGCAAGGGTGACCTCATCCGAAGGAAAAGAACCGATTAGAAGGTTTTGCCTATAAACATTGAAAATCTCCTGAATTGGAATTTCTGTTAAGCCTATTCCGAGGTTTTTGGCGAGGGCATAGGCATCCTCTCTTGATTCTTGAGAGGTATACACTGAGGGCATAAAAAGGGCTTTCACTTTTTCTTTTCCCAGAGCGTCTACCGCAAGGGTTGCAACAAGGGCAGAATCAATGCCCCCAGAAAGACCTAAGATTGCAGAGGAAAACCCTGTTTTTCTTGCGTAGTTCTTCAAAGCAAAGACCAAAGCTTGATAAAGCTCTGAGAAATCTTCTTTTTCTAAAGGTTGGTCTAAGGCAGAGATGCGTTGGGCAGAGGACCCCTCGCCTTGCGGTTCGGGGTGACAAGTTGGGGGTAGTTCAGGATGAGCAATGGTGGGAACTACCATTAATTCCTCATCAAAGGCTTTAGCCCTATGGATAATCTCACCTTTTGGGCTTAGAACAAGGCTCTTCCCAGGAAAGATGTATTCATCCTGAACATAAGCTCCTCTAACATAGAAAACAAAGGCTCTGTGCTTGATGGCAAAATCTTGAAGAAGGGGCAAAATGTCCTTTTCTTCTTCAAAATAGTAAGGTCTTTTGCTTAGGATCAAAAATAGGTCGACCTCATGAGGTGGAAAGTTTAGCTCTTTCCCCTCAACAAAGCTTAAAATCCTTATTGAATTGAAGCTAAAGCTTAGGAATAAGCTTTCAGATTGGTCAAAAGACGAAAAAGCCCTTCTTATTACCTCTCCCCTCTCTATCAAAAATAAACCAAGATTAGGGGTACCCTCTCCCTCAAGATGGGTAATCAAAAAAGGGGCTTTTACATCCTTAGAATATTTAACAAGCTCTTCGAACACAAGCTTACAATCTCTTAAAAAATCCTTTCTGTAAGCTAAGCTAAGCAAAGGATAGCCTGTTAAAGGTAAAAAAGAAAAAACTACAAGGTCTGCCGAGGAAGAAAGTTCCTTTAATGTGGCTTTGACTTTTTCGAGGTTTCCGGATAAGTCTCCACAGGTTGGGTTAAGTTGGGCAATGCCTATTTTAAAGTCTTTCATTTTTCACCCTCTGCATAAAATTCGTGATGACACAGCTCCCCTTTTCCCTCACAACTTGTAGCCTCCATCTGAAGGACAACATGAGCTATCCCTTTAGACCTTAGCCGTTCTTCAAGTTCAGCCCTTACCTTGTCGGCCAAACTAAGGTGTCTATCAGCAACCTTTACATGGGCTGAAAAAGCGTATACGCCATGTCCAATACTCCAAAGATGGACATCGTGCACATTTTCAACCTCTGGATGAGCCTTAAGCTCTTTAATAATTTCCGACAACTGAAAGTGAGGAGGGACAAGGTCAAGAAAGACTACCAAACTTGAACGGATAACCCTTATTCCTCCAACGAAGAGAAGGATTACTATTAAAACACTGGCTATAGGGTCAAAGAAAATAAATCCGGATAAATAGATAAGAACTCCTGATAGGATTACAAACACCGAAGAAAGGGTGTCCCCCAGGATATGAAGCCAGGCGCTTTTCCAATGGATGTCTTCGTGATGCCTGTGAAGGATAAGAAGCATTAAAACATTACCCAATAGCCCAACGATGGCTACGGGTAGCATTATTTTTAGATTGATTGGGTTTGGCGATTTTAGTCTTTCTATGGCTTCATAAAAGATGTACAGGGAGCTTAATACTAAAAAAAGACCGTTAAAAAAGGTAAAGAGCAATCCGAGCTTTTGGTAGCCAAAGGTAGCTTTTAGACTGGGCGGTCTTTTTACAAACTTTAAGGCAAAAAAGCTTAGCAACAAAGAGAGATTATCAGAAAGCAAATGTAAGGAATCGCTAAGAAGGGAAAGGGAATGGCTCAAGTAGCCGGCTAAAGCTTCCAGAAGAAAAAGAAGAAAGGATATTAAAAAAAGAAGTTTAAAGTTTGCAGTCCTTCTCATCCTCATCAATTATATCTTTAAGGCGAGTTCCTTCAAGAAAATCCCTAAGGAGGGGCAAGGACTTTGCCTCCTTTAAGACCTCTTCGGTTAAACCAAGCAGTTCAGATAGTTTTAAACTTCCAAGGTCCCGTGTGGGTAAAACCAATCCTTCCGCAATGAGGATATAGCCCCTTTTTTCAAGCTCGCTCAAAAGCTCGTAAAGTCTATCTGGAGCGATGTTAAGCGTATTTTCTAATCTTTCTAAACTTAGAGATTTTCCCTTTAAGAAGTTTTCGTAGATGGTTTTTAGAAGGATAATCCTATCCCATCCCCAAGGGAGCTTTGGCTTAAACAAATTATGTTTTAAGCTTAGAAAGACTGTAAGCTCGGCTCCAAGAAGAAAGAGCAACCAATTCAGAAAAATCCAAAGAAAGAAAAAGAATATAGTAGAGAGACTACCGTATATTGCTGAATAAGATACAGCATATTTCACATATAAACTAAAAACAAAAGAAAGAATTCCCCATAAAATGGTAGTAATAAAGGAGCTTATTAGAGCATATTTTCGTGGAACTTTTCTTACAGGAAAATAATAATAAATCAAATAGAAGGCAAAAACCATAAAAATAAAAAGCAGATAGGTGGCATATTTGAACCTTGCTTCTAAATAACCGTGAGTAGCAATTGGTATTAAAAGTATGAAAGGAGCTAAGGTTAATGTAAGCCAAAAGAAACTTATTCTCTCTCGAATGGTTCTTTTTTCAGTAGACAAATAAATTCGATTAAGACAGCCTTCTACGAAGAAAAGTAGACCTATGCTCATTATGAAATAGGTAAGAAGACTAAACTTACCTAAAGGAAAGTGCTTAATTCTATCAAGGAAGTAGATAAGTTTTTCTACGACAAACCCTGCAACCTCTTCTGGTAATAGCTTAACCAAAAGTTCAAAGCTTTTTATGATTAAAGTATCCTCAGGTATAATTGCTCTTGCAAAGCTAAAGACCATTCCTAAGAGGGGAATTACAGCTAATAAAGTATTGAAAGTTAAGGCTTCAGCATAGATTAAAACTTCATCCTTAGCTACCTTTTTGAAAAAGTAGCTTAAATAAAGTTTTAGGGAAATAATAGAGTTTTTGAAGTATTTATCCATGAGCATTTAATTATTAGATTTTAAAATTTAAAATTTACCATGATTTTACTTTGTTGAAAGACTTAGATAAGGGGTAATGGACAAATTTTTTTAATTTGAGCTGGAGACAATCTTACCTGCGGGAGTTGCCTATTTTTGACATAAAATGTAGGGGCAAAGGGCGTTTGCGCTGATTTATGCGAGCAAGCAACCGCTAAGCATTTCATAGAAATGCCTTTCCTAGTAAAATATTGACAATCCTTAAATTTGTAGAATGATTAAAAAGTTAAACAGTTTTTCAAGGAGAAGGGTGAGAATGGGATACGAGTTTAAGATTGTGCCAGCTCAGAGAACCTGGGGCGTTGAGTATGCCATTCGCGATATCGTGGAAACCTCAAAAGAAGCCAAGGCAAGAGGCATTGACTTAATCTACTTAAACATTGGGGATCCTGTAAAGTACGGCTTTCAAACTCCAAGACCCCTCATCGAAGCAGTATACGAGGCCATGCTTAAAAATTTAAATTACTATTCCGAGTCTTTGGGGGCTGAGGAGGCAATCTCCGCCATCCGAACCTACGCTGAAAAAAAAGGAATAAAGCCCTATTCAATCTTCATCACTCATGGGGCAAGCGAAGCCATAGAGTTTGCTATAGCAAGCCTTCTTGACCCTGGGGAAAACATTCTCTTGCCCTGCCCGTGCTATCCTCTCTATCAAGCCATCACCTCAAAGCTTGGAATAGAACCTCGTTACTACTATCTTGATGAAGAGAATGAATGGGAACCAGAGCTTGATTCCATCGAGGAAGCAATAGATAGCAAAACCAAAGCCATAGTTATCATCAACCCTAACAACCCTACAGGTGCAGTCTTTTCCCGAGATACTCTTGTCCAGATAGTAGAAATTGCCAGAAGACACAGACTTGTCATCTTTTCAGACGAGATCTACGACCAATACATTCTTGATGAAGAAAAGGAGCATATCTCCGTTGCCAGTTTAGCCGAGGATATTCCGGTTGTAACCTTCAACGGTCTTTCCAAATGCTATTTTGCTCCGGGTTGGCGAATAGGTTGGGGAATTGTGTCTGGACCGGAAGAGGTCATAGCAGATTATGTCGAAGCCATAGCAAAGCTTGCCAGAGCAAGGCTTTGCGCACCCCATCCTTTTCAGTATGCCATACCCGTTGCCCTTCTAAACGAGAATGGCTACCTTAAAGAAGTCCTAAAGGAGCTAAAGAAAAGAAGAGACTTTCTTGTTCGTGGGCTTAACTCAATTCCTGGAATAAGCTGCGTTATGCCAAGGGGTGCTTTTTACGCCTTCCCGAGCATCCATTTCACTAATGTGAACGACCTTGATTTTGTCAAAAGGCTTATCCTTGAGGAAGGAGTAGTTGTGGTTCACGGAAGCGGATTTGGACAGAAGCCAGGTAGCAAACATTTTCGGATCATCTTTCTTCCCGAAGAGAAAGTCCTTGAGATCGCTCTTGAACGGATTGAAAGGTTTGTTCGAAAAAATTATCTTTAGCTGTTTCTTCCGCATGGGATTAGGATGCGCATTCCTTCGGTAAACGAGATTAAGCAGAAGTTTTCCTGCGGGACACCTCTGGCAAGAAGGGTTGTCTCAAGGGTTCGGGAACTTTTCCAAAAGGGGGAGCTCTCGGAGCTTACAGAGGAAGTTTTAAAGAAAATCTTTGAAGAGACTAAAAAGGAGTATGAAACGCCTCATCTTCGGCGAGTTATCAATGCAACGGGTGTTGTTATCCATACAAATCTTGGAAGGGCACCTCTTCCCACCTTAGCTCTTGAACACATCTACACCATAGGAAAATACTATTCAAACCTTGAGTTTGAGCTTGATAGCGGGCGCCGTGGAAGTAGGTATGTGCATGTTCAAGAGCTGTTAAAGGAAATTACTGGAGCGGAATCAGCCCTTGTGGTAAACAACAACGCAAGCGCCGTTCTCATTACTCTAAACACCTTGGCTAAGGGTAAAGAGGTCATCGTTTCGAGAGGGGAGCTCGTTGAAATAGGCGGAAGCTTTAGAATTCCAGAGGTTATGACCTGGGCTGGTTGCATCCTAAGAGAGGTAGGGACGACCAATAAAACCCATCTTTTTGATTACGAGCGAGCGATAAACGAAAACACCGGGCTTTTGCTTAAAGTTCACAAGAGCAACTACGCCATCGTTGGCTTTACCCATGAGGTGACAACCGAAGAGCTTGTAGCCCTTGGTAGGAAAAAAGGGATCCCCGTGATGGAAGACCTTGGGAGCGGGTGCTTGATAGATTTTTCAAAGTATGGGCTAAAAAAGGAGCCAACGGTTCAAGAGGTGGTAAGGGCTGGGGTTGATGTAGCTACCTTTTCCGGGGATAAGCTCCTTGGGGGACCCCAAGCTGGTATAATCGTCGGAAAAAAGGAAATCATAGAGGCCATTAGGAAAAATCCTCTTAACCGGGCTATAAGGATCGATAAGCTTACCTTGGCTGGTCTTGAGATGGTGCTTAGGCTTTATCGAGAGGAAGAAAGGGCGATAAAAGAAATACCAGTCCTTTCCATGATTCTAAAGAGCCCAGATGAGCTAAAAAGAAAGGCAAGAGGCCTTGCAAGAAAGCTAAAGAGCTTAGCCTTGCCAGGCTTTGTCTTTGAAGTTGTCCCCACCGTAGGAAGGACAGGCGGAGGAGCACTTCCCCTCCTTGATCTTCCTTCCTATGCGGTCCGGGTTAGCTCAGAAAGGCACTCCCCAGAGGAATTAAAATACTACCTTAGAAAATATGAAGTCCCAATCATCGCAAGGCTTGAAGAAGATGCCCTCTACCTTGATGTAAGATGCCTCTTTCCAGAGGATTATCCAATCATTGTAAAAGCCTTTGAAAGACTAAAAGAGATGCTATGAAGCTTCCGCACGAAGACCTTTTGCTACCCCTTGTAGAGGATTGCCTAGCCAAGAAGGGTGAAAAGGGCTGCCCCCGGTGCTATCTTCTTGACCACCTTTTTGATAACTTTTACACCGAGGAAATTCTTGAATGCTTAGTTGAAACACACAAACCCTTTCGGGGATACTTTTTTAAGTTTCAAGACACCTCTTTGCCTAAAGATTTTACTTTTATCAGGCTAAAAAACTTTTTCTTCTACCCTTTATTCTTTGGGAAGGTTCAAGAGCTCTTTTTATCCCTCTGGAAAGAAGATGTTCCCTTTACTAGTTTTTACGCAGAGGTCTCAAGGTTTCCTAATCCTTCAGAAGTAGAAAACCATCTACAAATGACCTCAAGCCTTGGGTTTAGCAGGCTAACGAAAAGGGCAGAAGAACGCCTTGCCCCTATCTTGAAACTTGAAAGGGAATGGCTAAGCCTAAAAGAAAAAGAAGAAATTAGCAATCTCCTCTTTATCGTATCTTCTTTTCCGCTTGATGAGAAGCTTAAAGAGGGAATAGTTTTAAGGGAAGAAGGGAAGGAATATTATTATGTCCTTCGGGACGCTCAAGGCTTCTCTTTAAGTGAAGAGAACCTTCCCCAAGGAGCCATCCTTGGGTTTGTTCCGGGAGAAAAACTTAAGAGGGAGCCTTTTTCTCGCTTTTCTCCCTTTTTGCTTGCCCTTTCAGCCTTTGAACATGCGAAGAGAGCTGGGCTTATGCTTAAGGAGGTTGAAGGATTTAGCTTACATGTTCTTGGTGACATCATCTACGAGCTTGAAGATTTAGGATTTGCTAAAAGGGTTTATGAAATAGCCAAAGACTACACCCTTCAACCCATTGAGCTTACCTTAAGCTTAGCAAGCATTTACTATGTTTTTTCCGACCTTGACACCGCAGAGAAGCTTCTCAGAAGTAAGCTTTGTGGATGCGTAAGGGAAGACCCGATGGTTCACCATAACCTAGGGCTAGTCTACCTTGCCAAAGGGAATCTCTCGTATGCCGAGTATCATCTGTATAAAGCCTATCTTCTTGACCCAGAAAACAAACCCATAAGACAAAGGCTCATTCAGTTCTTGTTTGACCAGGGTAGAATTTCCGACATATTAGAAATTTTAGCAAGGAAGGAAGACCTAAGCCCGCAAGAAGCTCTTATCCTTGGCAAAATCTACTTTAGACAAGGGGACTATGACATGGCTTTAAGTCTTCTTTCTCAGCTTCTTGCAAGCCCTGAAAGGGACGGAGAGGCAAGCTTATACCTTGCTTGGCTTTATCTAAATCTTAGAAAGAACGAAGAGGTGGCTAAGCTCTTTTTAGATGAGGCAAGGAGCAAGCTTTCTACTGAGGAGTTTGAAAGGCTAAAAAGGGAGCTTGACCTATGAGGCTAACCGTACTTGGCTCTGGCACGGGTTGGTTTAGGGTTGAGCGTTCTGCGCCAAGCTATCTTTTAAGCCTTGATGAGTTTCATCTTCTTTTAGACCTTGGACCGGGGAGCTTAAGACAGTTGATAAGGCTTGGTTTTACTTTAAACGACATCTCAGGGATATTTATCTCTCATTTTCATCCCGACCATGTAACAGACCTCATACCTTTTCTCTTTGCCACTCGCTACAACCTTGGCTATACCCGCTTTGAGAAGGTCTTTTTGATCGCTCACGAAAGCTTTGCAAGATTCTATGAAGGTTTGAAGGCTGCCTTTGGTTCTTGGGTTGAGCCAAAGGAGGGACTGATAGAGTATTTCCTCATTCCTGACACAGATTTCTATGAATTTGAGCTAAAGGGCTTTAGGCTAAAGACAGCCAAGGTCAACCACAATCCAGAAAGCTTAGCCCTAAGGGTTGAGTTTAAGGGAAAGAGCTTAATCTATTCTGGAGATACAGGGTATACAGAAAGCATAATTAAGCTTGCGGAAGGGGGAGACCTTCTTATCCTTGAGTGTGCAAACGGAGATGGGGTATACGTGCCTCAACATCTTGGGCCGGAGGATGTGGCAAGGATTGCCATGCTTAGCAAAGTAAAACGGGTTCTCATATCTCATCTCTACCCCCATAGCGAGCCCGTGCCGGTTGAGGTTATAAAGAAGCACTATTCCGGCGATGTGATCCTAGCTGAAGATATGATGGTGATAGAGGTATAGGGAGGCAAAAAGATGGAGGGAATTGACCCAAAGCTTTTAGCAAAGCTAAAAGAAGAAGTTCAGAAGAAGCTTGTGCAGAGAGAGAGAGAATGCGTTGAGTTTTGGCTTTCTGAACTTCAGAAAATCTATCAAAAGCAGCATCGCACCTTGGAAGATTTGAGAGCAGACCTTAGAATTCTTTTAGATAAGATGAAAAACCGCCTTGAGGTGATAAAGACTAAGGGGTATTGAGGTGAGGCATGAAGTATAAGAGCACGAGAGGGAAGGTTGAAGGGTTAAGCTTTTCAGAGACTGTGCTTGAAGGGATGGCTGAGGATGGGGGGTTAATCGTCCCGGAGGAAATCCCTGTTCTTTCTGAAAAGGAGATCGAAGAGCTTAGACCACTATCTTACCAAGAGCTTGCCTTTAAACTTTTTACCTACTTTGTAGACGATATACCCAAAGATGACTTAAAGGCTTTAGTCTATGCCTCTTATCAAACCTTTAGAACCAAAGAGGTTACCCCTGTTGTTAGAGTAGGAGATGTTTACATCTTAGAGCTTTTTCATGGACCAACCTTTGCCTTTAAGGACATTGCCCTTCAGTTTTTAGGAAACCTCCTTGAGTATCTGTTGGAAAAGAGAGGGCTTAAGGTAAACATCCTTGGCGCAACATCTGGCGACACCGGCTCTGCAGCCATCTACGGTGTGAAAGGAAAGAAGAACATTACCCTTTTTATGCTCCATCCCCACAAACGGGTCTCTTTCATTCAGGAGCTTATGATGACGACGGTTTTAGACGAAAACATCCACAACCTTGCTATCCAAGGAACCTTTGACGACTGCCAAGCCATCGTTAAGTCTATCTTTATGGACCTTCCCTTTAAGAAAAAGTTCCGCCTTACCGCGGTAAACTCCATTAACTGGGCACGCCTCCTTCCTCAAATAATCTACTATTTTTATGCCTACTTCAGAGTTTCGGAGTTAGAAAAGAAAAAAAGCCTTCGTTTCTCTGTGCCAACCGGAAACTTTGGGGACATCTTTGCTGGTTATGTAGCAAGAAGGATGCTCGGGAAGGAACGGATCGAGAGACTTATTCTTGCAACGAACGAAAATGACATTCTGGCAAGGTTTGTTAACGCCGGAGATTATTCTGTAAGAAATGTCAAAGCAACCATAAGCCCCTCTATGGATATTCAAGTGGCAAGCAACTTTGAGCGCTATCTTTACTATTTTTACAACGAAAATGGAGAAAAGGTGAGAAACCTCATGCAGACCTTTGCTAAAGAGAAAGCCCTAAGATTCTCCGAAGAGGAGATAAAGCGTGTTCAAGAAGACTTTTTAGCAAGGAGCGTCTCCGAAGAGGAAACCCTTCAATGCATAGCTGAATTTTATAAAAGGTATGGTTATGTTTTAGACCCGCATACGGCTGTTGGGGTAAAGGCTGGGCTAAGCTTTAGGGATGGCTATCCGATGGTTTGTTTGGCAACCGCTCATCCAGCTAAGTTTCCGGAAACGGTAAGCAAAGCCATCGGCCAAAGCATTGAGCTTCCTGAGGAGGTCGAAAGGCTAAAGTATCTTCCCCAAAGGGTTGAAGTTCTGCCCAATGATGTTGAGGCAGTAAAAGCTTACCTTGCTAGCAGGGCTATACTTTAAACCTGCTTAATACCTGCTTTAAGCTTTCTGTCAAATTCTTTAACTTTTCTACTTTTTCCATTTGGTGAGTGGCGATTTCTTCGATCGAGGTAGCGGTTTTATAGGTTTCTTCAGCGCTTTTAGCCATGTAGTTTGCAGTATCCTTGGTTAAGTTTATCTGGTCCGCAATGTTTTTGATGGCAATGGTTTGTTCTTCGACGGCAGCAGCAATCATAGTGGCTATCTCTTCGATCTTTTTTACAATTTCAGCTACTAAGTCGGTTGCCTTAACAGCAGCCTCAGTCTCCGTTTGAATTTTAGAAAGCTTTTCCGCGACCTCGGCAGTAGCTACGCTCACCCTTTTAGCAAGCTCTTTTACTTCGTTAGCAACGACAGCAAATCCTTTTCCTGCTTCTCCTGCCCTTGCCGCCTCAATGGATGCGTTTAAAGCCAAAAGCTTTGTCTGCTCAGCGATGTTAGATATTAATTCAATGACGCTCGAAACCTCTTCCGCAATGCTCTTTAGTCTGTGCATGACCTCTTGGCTACCTAGCACCTTGGTTACTGCTTCTTTACTTATGCTTGAAGCCATAGTAGTGTTTCTGCTTATCTCATCGATGGCTTTAGTTATCTCGGTTGCTGCTGTAGCTGATTCTTCAATGGTCATGGCGACAAGGCTTGCTTGCTCAAGGATCTTCTGAGAATTTTGAGCCGACCTAATCATCTCTTGAGAAACGGTGCTTTGAGAAGCATGAAATTCTTGCACAAACTTTTCCATTTCTTCTGCGTTCATCTGGGCAATTTTAATCAATTCCTTAAAACTTTTCTGCACCTTATCGATTGCTGAAAGGATCTCACCAAATTCATCCTGTCTATCCATCTTAGCCTCAACTGTTAGGTCCCCATGAGACATAGCCTCGGCTACATTTTCAACTCTTAAAATAGGCTCTTTTATTTGTCTTTCTATGAACCTTAAAAGTAGAAATACTAAGAAGAACACAGGTAAGCTAAGCAAAATGTAAGCTATCTGTAAAGTTCTTTTAGTTCTTACGAAACTTCTTTTTTCTTGGTCTTCTACACTTTTTAAGTCTTTTAAGATTCCCTCCAACCCATCCCAAAGATAAGCCTTAGAAATTCTCTGAAAGGCGTTAAAATAACCGTAAGCCTCATCCAAAGATTTAGAAGTTGATATTTTGGAAGCTAAGTCGTTCATCTGCGTTCCCATCTCTTCAATCTCTGAGAGTTTCTGATGGGTTATCTTTCCTTTGAGGGATGAGATAATTTTTACAGACTCATCAGGCTTTATATCTGCTAAATTTTCATTAAGAAAGGCGGTTAAAACATTAACCTTCCACCTTAAATGCTCATTCCTTGCCCTTTCAAGCTCTTCAACTATTTCTCTATAAAACTTTAGTTTGTTGTCCATTTTAGTGAGTAAAAGTTCTTGAATAAGGTAAAAAATACCTCCAATGGTCATAACTGTTAAAACAATAAGAAGAATATAAAGACTGATTTTTCGCGCAAAGGATCGATTTTTTAGCATACCAAAACCCCTTTTCTTTACTTTAGTTAACTTTTAAAACTTTTAAATGTAAATGCTTTTGGGTTTTTAACAAGGGTGGAATGAGGCTGTTTTAAAATTTGTGCAAGCCCCATGTGTGACCCCGAGACACCTCCTTTTATGTCGCCCCGAGCGAAGCGAGGGGTCCCTCGGCACTTGCGTGCCTCGGGAAGACAAAAAGGAAAGCGTGCTGAGGGATGACACGGTGGGGGCTGTCGCACTGAGCCCTCTTTTTTGTCGCCCCAAGGCGCAAGCCGAGGGGTCCCTTGGCGCTTAAGCGCCTTGGAAAGACATCCAAAAGCGCCGTCCCGAACGAAGTGAAGGACGCCGTTCCGAGCGAAGCGAGGGATGCCTAGCTCACGCTCGGCAAGACAAGAAAAGGACGCTCGGCAGGACAAAGTAGGGGAACTTTTTGAACAGCCCCGAGTGAAATTGACCAAAACTGAAATTTTATTATTAAAACGGTAATTAAAACGGTAAAATTTATTGATTAATGAACATGGTGTTTAATATTTCTAAAAAATTCTTTTATAAAAAAGAAAAATCACAATATTTTGAGCTTGACCTTAGGCTGTTTATTTTTAAAAATTTTTCAATAATAAGCTCCTAAAGGGGGAAGCCATGTCTATCTATCAAAAGATCTTAGTAGCTTTAGACGGCTCGGAGGAAAGCTTTAACGCCTTAAGGTATGCCATAAACTTTGCTAAAAAGCTAAAGGCTGAGGTTCTTGCCTTGACGGTTGTTCAATTAAAGGGTGAGGTATCAAGCGCTCTTTCCTTCTTTCTTGGTATGGAGGACCTTTTTAAGAAAGGGGCAGAAAGCATTCTTAAAAAAGCAGAAGCCATAGCAAGCGAACTTGGTGCGGATATATCAACCCTTGTTCGCAAAGGAGACCCGGCAACTGAGATCATTGATTGTGCCTTAACTGAAGGGTGCGAACTTATAGTTTCCGGGAAAACTGGAAAGACAGGTTTAGCAAAAGCCTTGCTCGGGAGCACCTCTTACAAACTCCTTGCTGGAAGCTCAGTTGATGTTCTAATTGTTCCTAAGACAGCTTCCTTCAAGCTCGACAACCTTTTAGTCCCTACCGATGGCTCAGGTCCTGCGCAGAAGGCTGGGTATAAGGCGATAAACCTTGCCAAGGTCTTCTCCGCAAAGCTCAATTTTTTGTCCGTCGTTGAAATTGAATTAATTGCCTTTGAGTCCGAGGTCCCACATCTTATGGAGACTTTAGAAAGGTTTATCGACTCTCAGAGAAAATCCTTGGCTTCAGCTCAGGAGGCTCTTATCAAAAAGTGCGAGCTCGAAGGCATATCTTGTTTTTCAAGCATAGAGGATGGAGTCCCCCATGAAATCATTATCGATTTTTCAGCAAAGAAGGGAATTGACTTAATCGTTATGGGGTCTTATGGAAAATCAGGGATTAAGAAGTTCCTCCTTGGAAGCGTAACCGAAAAAGTAGTAGGCTTATCTGAGGTTCCGGTGTTAGTGGTTAAGAGCTAAAGGTTTTTCTCAAGATTGGCAAAGGTGGTGTATTGAGAAAGAAAGGCAAGCTTCACCACCACGCCTGCTGGACCGTTTCTCTGTTTTCCGATGATGACCTCGGCAATCCCCTTCTCGGGGCTTTCTTTGTTGTAAACCTCATCCCGGTATATGAAGAGAATCACATCGGCGTCCTGCTCAAGGGCACCGGATTCTCTGAGGTCGGCAAGTTGAGGGCGCTTGTCCGGTCTTTCTTCGACCTTACGATTGAGCTGAGAAAGGGCAAGAACAGGAACGTTAAGCTCCTTGGCTAAAGCCTTAAGCCCTGCTGAAATCTCAGAGATCTCCTGCTCCCTTCTTTCCTTTTTCTCTAAGCTCTTCATTAATTGAAGGTAGTCAACGATGATAAGCCCTAAAGGGCTTTCCTTCATAACCTTTCTTGCTTTAGCCTTAAGCTCAAGGATGTTTAAGGAGCTTGTATCGTCAATGAAGATGGGAAGTTGACTTAGGGTGTTTGCCGCTGAGATGATCCTTTGCCATTCCTGAGGTTCAAGTTGACCGGTTCTAAAGCGATGAAAGTTAACCCTGCCCTCTGCGCAAAGCATCCTCGATACAAGCTGTTCTTTGCTCATCTCCAGAGAAAAAATAGCCACACCAAGGTTTGAAAGCTTTGCTGCGCCCCTTGCTATGTCAAGGGCAAGAGCGGTTTTACCCATGCCCGGTCTTGCAGCAAGGATGATAAGGTCTCCTTTCTGAAAGCCTGCGGTCAAGCGGTCAAGGTCTACAAAGCCTGTAGGCAACCCGGTGATCAAATCCCCCTTTTGATAGATCTGCTCAAGACCTTTAATTGTATCCTTGATGACTTCCTTTATAGGAGCAAAGGTTTCTTTTTTTCCATAATAAGCGAGGTCAAAAAGGACCTTTTCGGCATAGGCTAAAAGCTCATGGGAGGGTTCCCCAGAAAAGTAGACCTTGTAGATCAGGTCGTTTGCTAGCTCGATTATCGCCCGTAGGATGCTTTTTTCCTTGACGATCTTTGCATAGTAGACGATGTGAGAAGAGGTTGGAAGAAGCTTTGCTAATTCTGCAAGGTAAACCGCTCCGCCAACTCGGTCAAGAGTTCCAAGCTTTTCCAATTCATGATAGAGGGTAACGATATCGATGGGCTCATCCCTTTCAAAGAGGGAGAGCATGGCTTGATAAACCTCTCTGTTGGCAGGATAGTAAAAATCTTCTGGCTTAAGGAGGTCTACGACCTTGACGATGGATGAAGGGTCAACGAGGACTGAAGCAAGAACATACTTTTCTGCCTGCTCATCCTGAGGGGGAAGCACCCCCTCAGGAAGACCTACTGGTGAAGCCTTAACAGAAGAACTTTTTCGTTTAGCCATCAAATATAAAAAATATTACTTCTCTTCTACGACTTCAACGTTGATTTTTACTTCTATACCCAATCCTAAACGGATGGGTATTTCATAGGTGCCAAGCTGTTTGATCGGCTCATCAAGGAGGATAAACCTTCTTTCGAGGCTCAATCCTTTCTCCTCTAAGGCTTTAACTATATCCTGAGCTGAGATGGAACCATAGATCCTGTCTCCTTCTATAACCCTCCGATAAAAGGTAAGAGTAAGCCCAGTGAGCTTTTCCGCAAGGCTTTGAGCTTTTTTACGTTCCCTTTCAGCCTTAGCAAGGATAATCTTTCTTTGATTTTCCAGGGCTTTGATGTTTTTTTGATTGGCAGGTATGGCTAACCCTTTAGGCAAGAGATAATTTCTTGCAAAACCATCTTTAACCTTAACAATGTCTCCAGCCTTACCAAGCTTCGGCACATCTGTCCTTAGTATGACCTCCATCCTGCAACCTCCTATTCAAGCTCAACATCAGCCACAAAGGGAAGAAGCGCCATGATTCTTGCCCTTTTGATGGCGGTTGTCAATCTTCTTTGATGATAAGCGCAGGTGCCGGTTTGCCTGCGATGAATGATCATGCCCTTTTCATTAAGAAAGGGCTTCAAAACTTCAGGGTTTTTGTAATCGATAACCAGGTTTGGGTCGGCACAGAATTTGCAAACCTTTTTCTTAGGGAAAAACCTCCGCTGGATGGTAACTTGATTTTCCATATCTTTCACCCCCTTTTGTTCTGATTAAGCTTGAGCCTGAGCTTCAGGCACATACCGGTCATCAAGTTTAACCACTATGTATCTTATTACCCTTTCATCTATACGGAAAAAGTTTTCAAGCTCCTTCGGAAGGTCGGAAAGTCCATAAAACTCAGCGAGAACATAATAGCCAGTCTTCTTCTTGGCGATAGGATAGGCAAGCTTTCGCATACCCCATTCTTCAAGCTTTAGGATTTTACCCTCCTTACTCTCGATGATCTGCTGAAGTTTGTCTAAGATGTTTTGCTTTTCTTCAACCCTGTCTGGATGGATGATGAACAGGGTTTCCCAACGGCGAAAACGTTTTACCTTTGGTAGTTCAAACATAACTCAACCCCCTTGGCCAATTTGGCGGGAAGATAACTATTTCTTCCCGCGAGGATTTTTTAATGAATGGGCGGTGGAGGATTCGAACCTCCGACATCCACCGTGTGAGGATGGCGCTCTACCACTGAGCTAACCGCCCAAAGGTTACAGAATTAAAATAAACCTAATTTTAGATTTTAGCAAGATGGGTAGAAGATATTTCATTAAGACCTCTACCTTTCTTTTTGTCTTCCCAGACACGCTTTTCTTTTTGTGTTTACTCGGCATGCAAGTGCCGAGGGACCCCCTCGCTTCCGCTCTTTGTGAAAAAAGAGCGTGAGCTAGGCATCCCTCACTTCGCTCGGGACGGCGTCCCCAGGGAGCTCCTTACATTTAAGTTTTTTCTACTTTCGTCGATAAGAATATACAGAAAACGAAAAAAACAAAAGGAGGTGCAGCCATGGCGGTAAAGATTAATTTTAACGAAGCAGCAGCTCAAACCCACACTGCGCTCGTGAGGAACGAGCGTGCAATGACGAAGAGCTTACTTAGGCTCTCTACAGGAGTAAGGATTTTGAACGCCGCAGACGACTCAGCGGGTATGTTTATTGCTGATATGCTTGGCACGGTAGCTAAGGCTTATGACCAAGGAAACAGAAACATTCAAACCGGTATTTCTGCCTTGCAGATCGCTGAAGCTGCAACAGGTCAGATCTTTGATAAGCTTCAGGAGATCTATGTGCGGGCTCAGAACGCAGCTAACGACATTAACGACCCAGTTGCAAGGGCAGCTCTCCAGCAGGAAATCAGGAACTTCGTCGATGCCATTCAGAAGATCGGCACAGACACCGAGTATAACGGGATTAAGCTCCTTGACGGGACCTTTAAGGATAAGTTTATCCACTATGGAGCAAGGATGGAGCAAACGGTTTACATCTCCGTCGACGATGTGAGGGCTCAAAACCTCGGCGCTCACCTGATTAACACAAACGGAAACAAGACCTCTGGGACAGATATTACTGCCTTTACTGGTATATATTTTACTGCAGCTCAAACTGTGACAATAGGTAACAGAGTTGTGAATGCAAGCTCTACCTATGGTAGTGGCACTAGCACTTTCTACCTTTTAGATGCCGGAGTTATAGCAAATGAGGTAAATTCGAAGCTTGGAGACATTGGTTTTAAAGCCAAGGCGGTTAATGTTAGCGTTGGCGCTGAATACACCGCCATCGCCGATGTTGCCGGGACAGCAGACCTTACCTTTTTTGTCGGCGGGAAAACAGTAAGCGTAACCGGTTTAGAGACCACCGTATCCCTGGATACCTTAATCGAGAAGATAAACAGAGCTGCTGCTACCGTAGGAGCAGACCTTACTGCCTCAAGGTCTGGGAACAGGCTTGTCTTAACCTCCTCTCAGGGATATACCATCGGTCTTAGTGTAAGCCTCACAACCTCAGCTGCTTCCGCTACTATTAACATCAATCAATTGATAAATGACCTTGAAAATAAGTCCAAAGGCTCAGTAACTGCAGTGAGTGGAACAACAGCAGCAGCTGTCAAGGTGGGCGACCTCTACATCGCAAGGGATACGGCTTTCACCGCAAGCTTACCAACCTCAGGGTTGGGTGATTATGTTATCGGTAGTAGTACCGGTTCCGAGTTTAAGAACCTTTATTCTATAGATGTTACCACTAACGAAGGGGCTGAGGTAAGCATGCTCATTGCTGAGATGGCTCAGAGGACGGTTGACAAGATAAGGGCTCAGATCGGTGCTACGATGAACAACCTCCAGTCCATCTTTGACTCTCAGAAGGTGGCTTACGACAACACCAAGGAAGCAGAATCCGTCATCCGGAACACCGACTACGCTAAAGAGATGGCCGAGTTTACCACCTACCAGATTCGTATGCAGGCAACAATAGCCATGCTTGCTCAGGCTAACACCTTGCCCCAGCTTGTCCTCCAGCTCTTGAGATAAGAGCTTAGGCTCTAAGCAAATCCTAAAGGGAAGGGGTCTACCCCTTCCCTTTTTTTTATTTTCAGAGGCTATTCTATAGGTTTCATTAGTTTTAGCATATGTCTGAGCGTCAGGATGCTTGACCATCACAAAAAATATTAGGCGACCAGATGGTTGCTTGTTCGGCAAATCTCTAGTTAAAGTCCTAACGGTGGTAGGGATGTCCTTTCATTAGGCTCAAAGCTCGAAATAAGGCTTCGGCAAGGATAAGCAAAGCTAGCTCATGATTTAAGGTAAGAGAGGAGAGGCTTAAGACAAAGTCTGCCTTATGTTTTAGACCTTCTGAAAGCCCCTCTGGACCACCGATAACAAAGATTAGCTCTTTATCAAGGGAGATCTTATCTTCAATAAACTTAGCGAATTCTTCTGTTTTTAAAGTTTTTCCTCGCTCATCTAAGACTACTATAAATCTCTTTTGGGCAGGAATTTCTTCAAGAGCCTTCCAGATTAAAGCTTCTTCTTCCCTTTTTCTTTTCTCAGGGTCAGCATGGCTTCCTTTTAATTTAGGGAGTTTGACCTCAAGGATAGCAAAGCGTTTTATCAAGGTTTGATAATAGTTTAGCCCTTCAGCGATAAATTTGTGTTTTAACGGTCCAGGGGCAGCAATGGTTATCTTTTTCATAGTTTAACATTAACATAATAATTATAACTATTTTTTGGATGAGCAATTGACGGATTGCCCCTACAACTTGTTTTTGAGGACAAACGCTGGTTTCCTATACGTCAACAGAAAGGGCAATGTTGTCTTGCTCGATTTTATTTATGTTGTTCTAAGTCCTCAGCCGAGGAGCCCCACCCCCTGGAGACGCCGTCCCGAACGAAGTGATGAGGGACGCCGTCCCGAACGAAGTGATGAGGGACGCCGTCCCGAACGAAGTGATGAGGGACGCCGTCCCGAACGAAGTGAGGGATGCCCCGCTATCGCTCGGCACGACAAGAAAAATGACGCTCGGCAAGACAAAGTGTGAGGGATGTCGCCCCGAGCGCCCTTTATATCGCCCCGAGCCACCTCCTTTTATGTCACCCCGAGCCTTTTTATGTCACCCCGAGCCGCAAGGCGAGGGGTCCCTCGCTTCGCTCGGGACGACAAAAAGAAAGGCGGGACGACAAAAAGAATGGGATGACAAAAAGAAAGGCGGGACGACAAAAAGAAAAGCGTGCCTCGGGGTGATAAAGAAAAGAGCCGTTGGATTACTTTGTAAGCCTAAAAATGGTGATAGAATGTCTTTTTATGTTAAAATTATGATACCTTAGTGAGGAGGGGGCTATGAGGGTGGTTGTGGTTGGGGCAAACGCCTGTGGGGCAAAGGCAGCCTGCCGAGTAAAAAGGCTAAGACCTGATGCTGAGGTCATCCTTATAGATAAGGACGATTTAATATCCTACGGTGCCTGCGGGATTCCTTATTATGTCTCCGGGGATGTCGCCACAGAGAACGCCTTGAGAGAAACTTCCTTTCATGTGGTAAGAGACGAAAAATTCTTTGCCTCGGCGAAGGGACTAACGGTCCTTACAAAGACCCTTGCTGAGGAGATAGACCGAGAAAAAAAGGTCCTAAAAGTTAGATACTTAGAGACAGGAAAGACCGATGAAATCTCCTACGATAAGCTTGTGATAGCAACGGGTTCTGTCCCCAAGGTTTTACCCATTCCTGGTGTAGACCTAAAGGGTGTGTATACCATTTCAAGCCTGCATTCGGCCATTGAGATAAAGGAGAAAATAGCTAAGGGCGAAGTGGAAAAGGTAGTGGTGGTCGGGGCAGGTTTTATCGGGCTTGAGATGGCTGAAGCTTTTTCTGACCTCTGGGGGCTTGATACTACAGTGCTTGAATACTTTCCACAGGTCTTGCCTCAGAGCTTAGATTACTTTACCGCAAGGATAGTAGAAAATCATCTTCGGGAAAAGGGGGTAAATCTCGTTCTCAACGCAAGGATAAAGGAGATCAAGGGAAAGGATGGAAGGGTTGTGGGGGTTGAGACTGAGCAGGGGTTCTTTTCCGCAGACCTTGTGCTAATGGCGGTTGGTGTTCGCCCAAACAGTGAGCTTGCCAAAAAGGCTGGACTCCTTGTTTCACCTCAGACTGGGGGGATAATCGTCAACGATAGGCTCCAAACCTCAGACCCAGACATCTACGCCGGAGGAGACTGCATCGAGATTAAACATCTAATAACAGGCAAAAGAGTGGTCATGCCCCTTGGCAGCCTGGCTAACAGACAGGGAAGGGTTATCGGAACGAACATCGCTGGAGGGGTAGCAACCTTCCCGGGTGCGGTAGGTGCCTTTATCATGAAGTGCTTTGAACTTGCGGTGGGCGGGGTTGGTTTAACTCTTAAGCAAGCCTTGGCTGAAGGGTTCTCCGCAGATTATGCTTTAAACAATCAAACGGAGAGGAGCCATTTTTATCCTGATGCTAAGTATGCTTACTACGCCTTAATATACGATAAAAAGACAACGAGGGTCCTTGGCTTTCAAGCAGTGGGACCGGCAACGGATGGGACGCTAGCAAGGCTTCATGCCATATCAAGCATCCTACCTTATAAGCCACTCGTTGAAGATTTAGTAAACCTTGAGCTTGCCTATGCCCCACCTTTTAACACAGCCCTTGACCCCATTCACGATACCGCCCATGTTGCAGACAACTTAATAAAGGGGCTTTTCCAGAAGATTGAATGGGACGAAGTTTTAAAACGGATGAAGGAAGGCGACCCAAACACCTTAATCATAGACCTTAGACATCCAAAGGAAGCTGAATACTTAACGAAGAGATATCCTAATTGTAGACACATCCTTTATCAAGAGTTTCGGAATCATTTGGATGAAGTGCCAAAGGATAAGGAATTGATCCTTATTTGCAACTCTTCACGCAGGGCTTACGAGGTGGCAAGGTGGCTAAAGGCTCATGGTTTTCAAAAGGTGTATGTGCCTTTAGGGGGAATAAGCTTTCCGAGGAGATGGGGAGAAGAGGTTAGATGAAGCTTCAAGCGGTTCGGGGTTTTAAAGATTGGTTGCCCGAGGATTTTAGAAGGTATCGTTATCTTTGTGAGGTCTCAAGAAAAATCCTAAGCCTTTATGGGTTTGAAGAGGTAAAGGTCCCCATTTTAGAGAAGACGGAGCTTTATGTGCGTTCTATTGGTGAAGTTACAGATATTGTGCAGAAGGAAACTTATACTTTTATTGACAGAAATGGAGAATCTTTAACCCTTAGACCCGAAGCCACAGCTGGCATCTGCCGAATGGTTGTAGAAAAGAGCGTCTACGCCAAGCAAAAACCCATTCGTTTCTTTACCATTGGTCCGATGTTTCGCCATGAAAGACCCCAGAAGGGGAGGCTAAGGGAGTTTTACCAGGTATCGGTTGAGTATTTAGGGGACATAACCCCTTTTGTTGAGGCAGAGCTGATAAATCTTTCCATGCATATTCTTAAAGAGCCTGAAAAGGAGTTTGGCTCCCTTCTTCATCCTTTAAGGCTTGAGATAAATTCCCTTGGATGTCCTGAGTGTAGACCAAGCTACAGGGAGTACCTTGTTTCTGCCCTAAAGGAAAAGAGGGATGAGCTTTGCAAGACCTGCCAAGAAAGGCTTGAGAGGAACCCCCTTAGGGTCCTTGATTGTAAGGAAGATGCCTGCAAGCGAGTTGTTTCTGGTCTTAAGACGCTAAATGAGTTTTGGTGTTCGGCTTGTAGAGAGCATTTTACGAAGTTAAGCGGGCTTTTATCTTCCCTTGGCCTAAAGTTTTTGCACAATCCCTATCTTGTGCGGGGTCTTGATTACTATGTGAGGACCATATTTGAGATTAAGGCCGAGGGGCTTTCTGCTCAGGATACGGTTTGTGCTGGAGGAAGGTATGATTACTTGGTTGAAGAGCTTGGAGGTCCAAAGCTACCGGGGATTGGGTTTGCTATCGGGGTTGAAAGATGGGGGCTTGTCGTTTTTGGGGAGGATCGAGCGGTCCCTGAGCGACAAGCTTTAGTCTTCATCGCCCCCTTAGGTGACCGAGCTAATGAGCTTGCTCTAAAGCTCTCCTATGAGCTACGGATAAGGGGAATTAAGACCGTTGTTTCTTATGAGGATAAAAGCTTAAAAGCCAAGCTTCGCTCTGCTGATAAGCTTGGGGTAGAATATGTGCTTATCATTGGGGAGGACGAGATTTCTCAAAACAAAGTCTGCCTAAGGGATATGAAAAGGGGCACGCAAGAGCTTCTTCCTCTTGATGACATAGCCTCTTTAGTTAATAGAATAAAAAGCCAAGCAGAGTAAGGGAATGAACATCAGTCCTTCCTTTGATGAATTTGTGAAGCTTACTCGAAATTACAATCTTATTCCCTTATATCTTGAGATGCCTGCTGACCTTGAGACGCCGATATCTCTTCTATACAAGGTGTTTGATGATGAGACGCATATTTTTCTTTTTGAAAGCATGGAAGGTCCTGAAAAATGGGCTCGCTATTCTTTCATTGGGTTTGAGCCTTCTATCATCTTTCGAGCAAAGGGCAAAAAGGTCTATCTTGAAGGGGAAGTTAAAAAAGAATTTTCCTGCGAAGACCCCTTTTTGGAGTTAAAAAGGCTTTGGGGAGGCTTTCGAGTTCCGGAAAATTTGCCTTTGCCAAGGTTTTTTTCTGGGCTTGTTGGGTATGTATCCTATGAGATGGTGTCTTTTTTTGAAAAAAGGGTAAAGCGAGGGGAGCCGGTTCTTGGATTTCATGACTTATACTTTATCCTCCCAAGAAAGCTTATAGTCTACGATAGACTTAAGCATACTTATAAGCTAATTGCTCTTGTTTCATCTGAAGAGAGTTTTCTCACTAACATTGGCTCAAGGGATGAGGGTAATGCTGGGGCTTATGAGGAGACCCCTCGCCTTGCGGCTCGAGTTAGTGTTAGTCAAGAAAGCGAGGGTCTGGAGGTTAGAGGAAGGAGTACTCAGGTTGTTAAAGAAAGGGAAGATTTAGAGAAGCTTTACTCTAAAGCAAAGGATGAGCTTTTAGCGTTAAGGGAGAGGCTTAGGAGCGCTAAGGTTAGCCCACCTCGTTTGCAGGGAGCTATTAACCTAACTCCGGAGATGGAGAGAGCGACTTTTGAGAAGATGGTCCAAAGGGCAAAAAAATACATTGAAAAAGGGGACATAATTCAGGTTGTCCTCTCTCAGAGGTTTTATGTTGAGGATGAAATCCTCAAAAATCCACATTTAGGCTTGTATTTATACCGGGCTCTTAGGAAGATAAATCCTTCTCCTTACATGTTTTACCTTAGGTTTAAGGATGAGGTGCTTATTGGCTCTTCCCCAGAGATACTCGTTCGGGCTGAAGGGAAAAGGGTAGAGACAAGACCTATTGCTGGAACAAGGAGGAGGGGAAAGACTGAGGAAGAGGACTTGAGGCTTGAGGAAGAGCTAAAGAACGATGAAAAGGAGCTTGCCGAGCATATCATGCTCGTTGACCTTGGGAGGAATGACCTTGGGCGAGTTTGCGAGTATGGCTCGGTTCAGGTTTACGACCTCATGGTGGTTGAACGCTACTCCCATGTGATGCACTTAGTATCAGGGGTTAAGGGAAGGCTAAAGGACGGAGAAGATATGTTTAGCCTTTTTAGAGCCTGCTTTCCTGCTGGGACAGTAAGCGGTGCCCCTAAGGTCAGAGCAATGGAGATAATTACCGAGCTTGAAGAGAAGGAGAGAGGTCCTTACGCAGGCGCGGTTGGCTACTTTGGCTTCAACCATACTATGGATTTTTGTATAACCATCAGGACCTTCTTTCAGAAGGGAGGAAGATTATATCTTCAGGCAGGGGCTGGGATCGTTGCCGATTCTAATCCCAAAAAGGAGTATGAGGAGACGATAAACAAGGCTAAAGCTCTGGAGAAGGCTTTGGAGCTCTTTTCTTCGGGTTATTTTGATTGAGGGTATGAACGTGAAAAGGGTTTTAGTGATAGATAACTATGATTCCTTTACCTACAATTTGGTGCAGATTGTTGGCATAATGATAAAAAAGCTTTGGTGGGGAGAGGTCTTTGTTTATCGGAACGATGAGATAACCGTTGAAGAAATAAGAAAGCTTGACCCTACTCATATCATCATCTCCCCTGGTCCATGTTCCCCTAAGGAGGCGGGGATTTCGGTGAGGGTGATAAAGGATTTTGCTGGGGAAGTGCCTATCCTTGGAGTTTGCCTTGGACATCAATGCATCGGTGCTGCCTTCGGAGGAAAGATCGTCAGAGCAAAAAGGCTTATGCATGGTAAGCCATCAACCATCTATCATGACGGAAAAGGGGTCTTTCAGGGTCTACCTCAACCCTTTTCAGCCATGAGATACCATTCCTTAGCCATCGATGAGAAGAGCCTGCCTGAAGTGCTTGAAATTTCGGCAAGGGCTGAGGACGGCGAGATCATGGGGGTTCGGCATAAATATTTCCCTGTTGAAGGGGTGCAGTTTCATCCAGAATCCATCGGAACCTCCCTTGAGAGATGGATGAAATGGAAAAGCCCCCTTATTGAATGGGACTTCACCAGGGATGATCTTCCTGAAGGGGTCTTAATCCTTCGAAATTTCTTAGAAAAATTCTGATCTATGCTTATCCAAGAGGTCTTGCGTAATCTTTTAGTTTGGCTTTATGTATTGATTAGCGTCCCTGTGATGGCTCTTCTTGCTATCCTTATACGGAAAAAGTTTTGGGCAAGGCTTTGGTGTGAATGGTTGCTTAAGGTCTTAGGGATAAGGATAGTTGTGCTTGGAAACCCTCTTCCTCCAAGGGGACAAAGGTATGTCTTCATGAGCAATCACCAGAGCCAACTTGATATTCCCGTTCTTGAAGTCCTGTTAAAAGATTATGACATTAGGTTTTTAGCCAAAAAGAGCCTCTTCAAGATCCCCTTTTTTGGCTGGGGTATATCAGCTCTTGGCTACATTCCGGTAGAGAGGGATGATCCTAAGGATGGTTTGCGGAGCCTATTGGCCTGCATTTCTGCTTTGCAATCCGGAGTAAGCTTAGTCATCTTCCCTGAGGGGACAAGAAGCCGAACAGGAGAGCTTTTACCCTTCAAGAAGGGGGGGATGTTAGTGCCTCTTAAGGCTCAGGTTCCTGTCTGCCCCATAGCTATATATGGCACAAAAGACATTCTACCTAAGGGAAGCCTCTGGTTCCAACTAAACAAAAGAGAGGTTTATGTTTATGTGGGGAGTTTGATAGAAACAAAGGGAATGACTCTTAAGGATAAAGAAAAGCTTTCCCAGATGGTGCGAGAAGAGATTAGTCGTGGTTTGGAATATTTTAATAGGGGAGAAAAGCCATGGGAGAAATCATAGAAGTTCCTTTAGAAGAGGAGCTTAAGGAGAGCTACTTAGATTATGCGATGAGCGTAATCGTTGGGCGAGCCCTACCTGATGTGAGGGATGGGCTAAAGCCCGTTCAGAGACGGATCCTTTACGCCATGTATGAGGCAGGAAACGAATGGAATAAGCCCTTCAAGAAGAGCGCAAGGGTCGTAGGAGATGTTATCGGTAAGTATCACCCCCATGGTGACATGCCTGTTTATGAGGCTTTGGTCCGAATGGCTCAGGATTTTACCATGCGGTATCCTTTGGTTGATGGACAGGGTAATTTTGGCTCCATCGACGGCGACCCCCCTGCAGCCATGCGTTATACTGAAGTGAGGCTAACAAGGATCGCCCATGAAATGCTTGCCGACCTTGAGAAAGAAACGGTAGAGTTTGTTCCAAACTACGACAACACGCTAAAAGAGCCGGTGGTCCTACCTTCAAAGCTACCAAATCTTCTTGTGAACGGGGCATCTGGTATCGCCGTAGGTATGGCAACATCCATTCCGCCTCACAACCTTGGAGAGGTCATATCAGCTTGTTTAGCCCTTCTTCGCAATCCTGACCTTACGACAGAAGAGCTCATGGAGCATATTAAAGGACCGGATTTTCCAACGGGTGCCTATATCGTAGGAAGGTCGTCAATACTTGCCGCCTATGAGACCGGCAAGGGGACGATAAAGCTTCGAGCTAAGTATCATGTGGAGAGAGAAAAAAACAAGGTCCAGCTCGTTTTTACCGAGATACCTTATCAGGTTAACAAGGCAAGTGTGGTGGAAAAAATCGCAAGGCTTATCAAAGAAAAAAAGCTTGAAGCCGCGACCGAGGTTCGGGACGAATCGGATAGGCATGGCATAAGGGTAGTTGTAGAGCTTAAGAAAGAATGGGCAAACGCCCCCCATCTTGTAGCCAAAGAGATCTTTGCCCATACGCCGCTTGAAACAAACTTTGGTATCATCCTCCTTGCCCTGGTTAACGGAAGACCCGAGGTCTTAACCCTTAAGGACCTTCTTCAGCATTTTCTCAACTGGAGAAGGACGGTTGTCATCCGCAGGACTCAGTATGAGCTAAGAAAAGCTAAAGAAAGAGCTCACATCCTTGAAGGTTTCCTAAAAGCCCTTGAGCATCTTGACGAGATAATAGAGCTTATCAAGAGCTCTGATACTCCGAAGACGGCAAAGGATAGGCTTATTGCCCGGTTTAACTTCACTGAAGTTCAGGCTCAGGAGATATTAAACCTCAGGCTTCAGAGGCTTACAGCCCTCGAACGAGAAAAGATCCTTCTTGAGTATGAAGAAGTAAAGAGAGCTATCGAGCGGTATGAAAAGATCCTTACTCATGAACCAACTCTTATTGCTACTATCGAGGAGGAGCTAAGAAAACTGAAAGAAGATTTTGCCGATGAAAGAAGGACGCAGATCATAGAGGAGGAAGAAACTGAGGTTATTCTAGAGAAGCCCCCTCAAACTCCGGTTTTAGTGCTTTTGAGTGAAGATGGGTTTATCCGGAAGATTAACGTTGAGGAGTTTACAACTCAGAAAAGAGGTGGCAAAGGTGTGATTGCTGTCTACGGAGAAGAAAGGATAAGCCAAGCTATCTATGCCTTTTCTGATGATACGGTTCTAATCTTCACAGAGGAGGGGAGAGTTTATCCCCTCTCGCTGAAGGATGTTCCAACCTCAACCAAACAAGCAAAAGGGAACCACTTGAGGAATTATCTACCGAACTTTGAAGGCGCACCGGTTGCTCTTTTACCTCTAAAAGAGGAAGGATTTATCCTCATGGCTACCGCTCAGGGAAATGTAAAAAAGGTCTTAGCCAAGGATTTCCAAAATCTGCGTAAAACAGGTAGAACGGCGATACTCCTAAAGAGGGGTGATAAGCTTCTCTCTGTTTTGAGCTTTGAAAAAGAAGGCACAGTTCTTATAGCCACAAAGAACGGGCAATCCTTGCATTTTGAGACTTCAGAATTAAGACCGATGGGTAGAGAATCAGAAGGAGTGATAGGCATTCGCCTTGAGGAGAAGGATGAAGTTATAGCCATGGTGGAAACCAAAGCTAAGGGCTATGTTTTTACCATCACCGAGGGAGGCTTTGGCAAGAAGACGGATATCACGGAGTTTAGGATACAGAGACGGGGAGGCTTAGGGATTAGCCTTCACAAACTTTCCGCTAAAACTGGTCCTTTAGCCTCAGCCTTATTCCTTGAGGGTAGCGAAGATGTTATCATCATTTCCTCATCGGGTAAGGCGATACGCATCTCCTCTGAAGAAATACCCACCCTTGCTCGAAGCACGCAAGGCTCAAGGATGATTACCCTTCTTCCGGGTGAGCGTGTGACTAAGGTTATAAAGATTGAAAAAGAATTTACAGAAAAACTTTAAACCTTTTAGAGTTGTGGTATGTTTAGGAAGATCCTTTAAAGGGGGCAAAGGATGTCCAAAAAGGTGCGTCTTGCCATCGTCGGGGTTGGTAATTGTGCAAGCTCCTTAGTTCAAGGTATTTTTTATTACCGAAATAAGAAAAAAGAGGAATACGAAGGGTTAATGTTCCCTGATATTGGTGGATATGGACCTGGCGATATTGAAATTGTTGCCGCCTGGGATATAGACGAAAGGAAGGTTGGGAAGGATGTTAGCGAAGCTATCTTTGCCCCGCCAAACTGTACTACGGTCTTTTATCCTGATGTGCCAAAGCTTGGGGTTAAGGTTCGCATGGGGAAGGTCCTTGACGGGTTTGCCTCGCACATGAGTTCCTATCCTCGGGATGTAACTTTTGTTCCAGCCAAAGAAAAGGAGGATGAGCTTGAAGATGTAGTTGCTTGCCTTAAGGATGTCCAAGCTGATGTCCTCATAAATTATGTGCCCGTTGGTAGTGAAGAATCGGCAAGATTTTACGCAACAGCCTGCCTAAAAGCAGGAGTGGCCTTTGTCAACGCCATGCCTACCTTCATAGTTTCTGACCCCGAATGGGGGAAAAGGTTTCTTGATGAGGGTGTCCCCGCCGTTGGGGATGACATAAAATCTCAGCTTGGGGCAACCATCCTTCACCGCACCTTGGTTCAACTCTTCGTCGATAGAGGTATACCCTTAAGAAGAACCTACCAACTAAACTTTGGAGGGAACACCGACTTTTTGAACATGCTTGAAAGGAATAGGCTCAAGACTAAGAAGGTCTCAAAGACTGAAGCGGTAGCCTCTCTTCTTCCCTATGACATCGGAGAGCAAAACATCCACATCGGTCCTTCTGACTGGGTTCCCTGGTTAAAGGACAGGAAGATAGCTTATATTAGGCTTGAAGGGGAGCATTTTGGGGGTGTGCCTTTATCCGTTGAGGTAAGGCTTGAGGTTGAAGATTCGCCAAACTCTGCAGGCTCAGCCATTGATGCCATTCGCTGCGCAAAGCTTGCCAAAGATCGGGGTATTGGTGGACCGCTCATCTCCATCTCAGCCTATACCATGAAGCATCCGCCCCAACAATTTCCGGACCATGTTGCAAAGCAGATGGTCTTAGAATTCATCGAAGGAAAAAGGGAAAGATAGGAGGAAAGGGATGGAGTTTGCTGAAAGGCTAAAAAAGGTTCCACCCTATCTTTTTGTGGAGATAGATAGATTGAAAAACGAGAAGCTAAAGAAAGGTGCAGACATCATTGACCTTGGCATAGGCGACCCTGACCTTCCAACTCCTTCTGAAATTGTCGAGGTAGCAAAAAAAGCCTTAGAAAATCCAGCCTTTCATCGTTATCCTTCAAATCAAGGGAGCGAATTTTTTAGGAAGTCTTGCGCAAACTACATGAAAAGGCGCTTTGGCATTGAGTTTGACCCTGAGACTGAGATTGTGGCTTTAATTGGCTCAAAGGAGGGTATTGCCCATTTTCCTTTAGCCTTTGTAAACCCAGGGGATGTTGTGTTATGCCCTGAGCCAGCCTACCCTGTCTACCATTTAGGGACGCTTTTTGCCGGAGGAGAACCCTACTATCTCCCCCTTCTATGGGAAAACAACTTCTTCCCTGACCTTGGTTCTATCCCTAAGGAAGTTCTTGAAAGAGCAAAGATCCTTTGGCTTAACTATCCTAACAACCCAACTGGAGCAGTAGCAACAAAAGAATTCTTTGCTGAGGCTATCTCTTTTGCCAAAAGATATGGACTAATCCTTGCTCATGATGCAGCCTACGTGGAGATGTACTTTGAGGAGCCGGCTCTTAGTATTTTTGAGGTTGACGGGGCAAGGGATGTAGCTATAGAATTTCACAGCCTATCAAAGACTTTTTGCATGACCGGTTGGAGGATTGGCTTTGCGGTAGGTAAAAAGGAGCTTGTTCAAGGACTGGCAAAGGTCAAAAGCAACATAGACTCAGGTGTCTTTACAGCTATCCAGTATGCGGGCGCCTATGCCCTTGATAATCTCGAAAGGATTGTCCCACCTTTAAGGGCTATCTTCAAAGAAAGAAGGGATTATTTAGCCAGAGCTTTACAAAAACTTGGCTTTGAGCTTAAAATCCCTCAAGCTACCTTCTACCTTTGGGTTAAGGTGCCAAAAGGATTTACCTCTTCCGATTTTTGTAGGAAACTCCTTGAGGAGCTTGACATTGTCGTAACTCCTGGGAACGGCTTTGGACCAAGCGGCGAAGGCTACTTTAGGATTGCCTTGACCGTAGGCGTTGATACCTTAAAAAGGGCGGTTGAGAGACTGTCGAGCTTTGTCATTCGGTGACCTTGTATTCCGAAACACTCTATCTGTCATCCCGAGCGAAAGCGGGGGACCCCTGTCATCCTGAGTGAATGTGAAGGATCCCCACTGTGGTCTGGGCAGCGCCTACTACTTTAAAAAAGGTCTACTTGGCCCTTGGCACGAATTTAGGGGATAGGATTAAAAACCTTCGTTTAGCCCTAAACCAACTTAGAAAAAGAGGTGTTCATATTCTAAAGGTATCCAAGGTTTACGAGTCTCCTCCGCTTGGTTTTGAGAGCAGAAACCTCTTCTTAAACCTTGTCCTTCTTGCTGAGACATCCCTTTCCCCTCAGGCTCTTCTCTTTGAGGCAAAGTGTGTGGAATTTTCCCTTGGACGAAAGCAGGCGAAGTCTTACACTGACCGCGAAATAGACATTGACATCATCTTTTACGAAGACCTGATAATCGATACAGAATATCTCAAAATACCCCATCCTCGGGCTCCGGAGAGAGCTTTCGTGATGCTTCCCCTTCTTGAGATAGCTTCTGAATTTATTCACCCTGGCTTTGGCTTAACCATTAAAGAATTAGCTAAAAACTTTGAAAAAAGTTTAAACAATCAAGAAATCTGGGAATATAAGAGAATCTCTGAGGATTTTCTATGAAATTTTTGTTTTTTTTAGTTTTTCTTTTAGTGCTTTTTTTCTATTATAAAGGTTATAAAAAAAGGAAGCTTAACCAAAAGGAAAAAATAAGAATTACAGAGATGATAAGGGATGAGGTTTGCGGACTATATCTCCCGAGAGATGAGGCTTTAAAGGTTGAAATTGAGGGCAAAGTTTATTATTTTTGTTCCAAAGAGTGCAAGGATGCTTTCTTGAAAGGTCGTTCAGAGAGGGCTTAGATGAGAAGGTTTTTTCTACTTCTGCTTTTTATCTTTATTCTAAACTCTCCTCTTTATGCTCGGTCAAAGGTTATTGGTGCCAAAAGTAAAGGGTTGGATTCTAAGCCTGCCGTGTTTGCTACAAAGATCTATGTTTACGAGGACCCTGAAACGGGCGAGAAATTCTTCTCCAACATCAAGATGGGAGAAAATTCAAGGCTCTACATGGTAGTAGCGACGAGGAACCCTTTTCTTGAGGACCCTAAAAATTCTGCTAAAGATGCATCCTTAAGCCTTAACCTTTCGACGAAATTTGACGAGCTTTTTGAGGAGGTTGCAAGGACTTATAATCTTGACCCCAAGCTTCTTCATGCCATTGCCAAGGTAGAGTCAAACTACAACCCCCGAGCTGTTTCTCCAAAAGGAGCTTTAGGGGTTATGCAGCTCATTCCAAGCACGGCAAGGCTTGTGGGAGTTTCTGACCCATTTGACCCAAAGGAAAACATCTACGGCGGGGCAAGATATTTAAGGTATCTCCTTGATAAGTTTGGGGACCTAACTCTTGCCCTTGCTGCTTACAATGCCGGACCTAAGGCGGTAGAAGCTTACGGTGGCATACCGCCCTACGCAGAAACCCAAAGGTATGTGCGCTCGGTTCTTTCGTTATATCAAAGACTAAAGGGCTTAGAATAAAAATATTAGAATAAAAATATTTAAATATGTAGCATCACATCTTTTAGCTTATCAAGGTTGTCTAAGGCTTTACCAGCTCCAAGGGCTACGCAAAGAAGAGGCTCTTCAGCGACGGACACCTTTAGCCCCGTCTCTTGAGAGATTAGTTTATCAAGGTTTTTGAGGAGGGCTCCTCCACCGGTAAGCATTATCCCACGGTCAACAAGGTCGGCAGCAAGCTCTGGTGGCGTTGCTTCGAGAACTTGTTTGATAGCTTGAACAATAAGGTCAACCGGTTCTTTAATTGCTTCATGCACCTCTTTAGAAGTAATAGTTATGGTTTTAGGGACGCCGGTAATCAGGTCTCTACCCTTTATCTCCATTTCTAGATAGGGTTCTTGAGGTAGCACATCTCCAATCTGGATCTTTACCTGCTCAGCCGTTGCCTCTCCAATAAGAAGACTATACTTCCTTTTGATGTAGTAAATTATAGCCTCATCTATCTTGTCTCCGGCAACCTTGATAGAGTGGCTTACGACGATGCCACCAAGGGAGATGACCGCAACCTCCGTCGTCCCCCCTCCAATGTCTACAACCATGGAAGCAACAGGCTCAGCTACAGGAAGACCAGCCCCTATGGCAGCAGCCATAGGTTCCTCGATGAGATAGACTTCCCTTGCTCCAGCAGATTCTGCGCTTTCCTTTACTGCTCTTCTCTCCACCTGAGTTGTGCCAGTGGGAACGCTGATGATGATCCTTGGCTTAACAAAATAGCTTCTATTATGAACCTTTTGAATAAAGTAGCGGATCATGGCTTCAGTCACTTCAAAGTCTGCAATCACCCCTTCTTTTAAGGGACGTATAGCTTTTATAGTGCCTGGTGTCTTGCCAAGCATCTTCTTTGCTTCCTCTCCGATGGCAACCACCTTTTTGTATCGCCCTTCCTCCTTTACAGCTACCACAGAGGGTTCACGTAGGACTATGCCCTTGCCCTCAAGATATATCAGGGTGTTTGCCGTGCCAAGGTCGATGGCCAAATCTTTAGAAAATATCTTCATCAAACGAGATAGCATCCTTACCACTCCTCTCAAAAATTTCAGCTATCATTTTACTTTACCTTTAAAATTTTAAAACTAAGCTTAAACTTAAAATCCCATGTCAGCCTATCCGGATAACATACTGATAAAAGTTAGGAAACCCTCTCGCTACCTTGGGAAAGAGCCTTACTTTCCGTTAAAAGATTGGGAAAAGGCAAGAATAAAGGTTTGCCTTTGCTATCCGGACCTTTACGAGGTAGGAAGGTCTCATCTTGGGCTAAATATCCTCTGCGGGATCATTAATTCCCAGAAAGAATATCTCTGCGACCTTGCCTTTGCCGTAGCACCAGACTTTGAGGTGCATCTTAAAGCGTCATCAAGGCCTCTTCTCTCTACAAATTACCAAAAGCCACTATCCGAGTTTGATGTCATTGGCATATGCTATGCCTACGAGCTTCTTGCTACCGGAATCTTACAGATTTTAGACCTATCTAATCTACCTTTTAAAAGTGAAGAGAGAGATGAGCGGTATCCCATAATCCTTGGTGGCGGACCCTCAGCAGGAAATCCTGAGCCCATCGCTGAGGTCTTTGACGCCTTCATCATCGGTGAGGCTGAAGAAGCAATACTAGAAGTTTTAGAGATCATTAAAGATTGGAAAGAAAAAAGAAAAGATAAGCATGAACTTTTGAAGGAGCTTGCCAAGGTTGAAGGGGTGTATGTGCCCCTTTTTAAGAACCGAGTAAAAAGGAGGATTTTTCAAGGGTTTTCTGAGGGCTTAACTCCTATGCTTTATTCCATTCCGACTATTGAGCTTACTCATGATAGGCTTTCCGTTGAGATTTCTCGTGGTTGCACGAGGGGATGCAGGTTCTGCTCAGCAGGATTTTACTATCGCCCAGTTCGAGAAAAGCCCCCTGAGCTCATTGTGCAAGAAATCTTTCAGGGGTTCAAAAAAACTGGCTACCGCGAAGCATCCCTCATGTCTCTCTCAACCGGCGATTACACAAGGCTTGATGAGCTGGTTAACCTTTTGGACCAGACATTTTACCGAGGAGAAAAGGGAGAGTTTGCCTTTTCTCTTCCCTCTTTAAGGATAGGAAGCCTAAACAAAAACCTGCTAAGCTTTCTTCGGAAGGGTAGGACAACTACGCTTACCTTTGCCGTTGAAGCTGGCTCAAGTAGGCTCCGAGCAGTCATAAACAAAGATATCAACCTTGAAGACCTCTTCCATGATCTTGCCTTAGCTCAAAAATTTGGTTTTAGAAGAGTGAAGCTCTACTTTATGGTGGGGCTTCCGCTTGAAGAGCTCTCAGACCTTGAAGAAGTGATTAAGCTTTACCGGGATATAAAGAAGGTGTTCCCTTCTATTGACCTAACCTTTTCAGCATCCATCTTTATCCCGAAGCCTCATACTCCCTTCCAATGGACAAATCAAGTTGAACTTGATGTGGCTAGAGAAAGGCTATCCTTTTTAAAAAGGGCACTAAAAAAGGGTTTTAAGCATCATGACCCTGAGCAAAGCTTCCTTGAAGGAGTGATAGCAAGGGGAGGAAGGGAGCTTTTTCAGCTCATTGAGCTCTCTTACCGAAGAGGGGCAAGGCTTGATTCTTGGAAGGATTACTTTAACTTCAACATCTGGCTTGAAAGCGCAGAAAAATTAGGCATCGACCTTACCTCTTACTTACGGGAAAGGGACTTTAATGCGAGCCTGCCCTGGGATCACATAGATGTTGGAGTAAAAAAAGAGTTCTTGCAAAAGGAGTTTGAAAGGGCATTAAAAGGAAAGATAACCAAGGATTGTAGGTTAAGTCCATGCTCAAAGTGTGGAGTCTGCGGAAATAAAATAAAGAACATTCTTGCTAAGGAGGCTAAGCTTTCAATCCAAAAAGATGTGCTTAAAACCTATTTTGAGGGTAAAGAAGGAGCTCAAGAATATTGGTATCTTTTGGCTTACACTAAGCAAGGCTCTGCTAAGTATCTCTCGCAGCTTGAGGTTGTTAGGCTCTTTGAGCTTTGCCTGAGAAGAAACGGCATACCCCTTTCTTACACCCAAGGCTTTAATCCAAGACCAAAGATGGTGTCCGGTCCTGCCTTACCTGTAGGCATAGAATCAGAGGAAGAATACCTTGCCTTTGCCATTAGAGGAAAGGATTATGCCGAAGTTCTTTGCGGGCTGAAGCTATATGACGGATTAACGACCTTGGAAGTTAAAAGCATCTCCCAAGAAAAGCCAAAAATTCCAACCTATCCTCAGATTTTTAGGCTAATTCCTTTAAAGGAGGTTGAAATTTCAAGTGTGGATACTGAGGAGTTTTCTTTGAGGGGTAAACCTTCAGATTACGAGCTTATCATCAAGAAGGAAGGCTTAAGCTTGTTCAAGGTCTTGAGAGAGGTCCTAAAGATCGATGACCCTTTATCGGTTCTTTCTATTGTGAAGCTAAAAGCTTGTTTTTTTTAAAATATGGGTTATGATTTTCCTTCAAACTTTTTACTTGAGGTGAGAGCATGCCTAAGATGAAGACAAACAGGAGCGCTGCCAAGCGTTTTAAGGTTACCGCAACGGGTAAGATAATGCATATGCCTTCAGGAAAGAGGCACAACCTTAGAAAAAAAAGCCCAAAAGCTAAGAGAACATTGAGCAGGGATAAGGAGCTTTTCAAAGGTTACTATAAGCATATAGCTCCGCTCATCGCTGATAAACTCTAAGTTTTTATCCTTGAAAGGAGGAAGGTAAGATGCCAAGGGCAAAGGGTGGGCCAAAAACTCGTAGACGCCATAAGAAGATTATTAAATTAGCTAAAGGTTACTGGGGGCAAAGGAAGAATGTCTTTCGTCGAGCAAAGGAGACAGTTGAGAGGGCATTAGTCTATGCCTATCGGGACCGTAGGCAAAGAAAAAGGGACTTCCGTAGGCTTTGGCAAGTGAGGATCAACGCAGGTGCGAGGCAGCATGGGTTAAACTACAGCAAGTTTATGGGCGGTCTAAAGAAGGCAGGAATTGAGCTTGACAGAAAGGTCCTTGCCTATCTTGCGATGAAGGAGCCTGAGACCTTTGCTAAGCTTGTTGAAATAGCTAAATCTAAATGGCAATAAGTTAGATTTGCTCGACTAATGACCAAAGAGGATGTTGCTAAGCTCAGGGCTGAGATCGAAACCTCTCTAGCTCAAGCTAAATCCATCGAAGATTTAAACAGCATAAAAATTAAGTATTTAGGCAAGAAAGGAGTCCTAACCAATCTTCTAAAATCATTAAAAGAGCTTCCTCTGGAGGAAAGGAGGGAGCTTGGCTCCCTTTTAAATCAAATTAAGGATGAGCTTGAAAAGGCTCTTAAGGTTAGGGAAAGAGAAATCCTTTTAGCTGAGGAGGATGAGATAACCGACCTTGACCTTAGCCTTCCTGGGAGGGAGCCTGAGCTTGGTGCCCTCCATCCTTTAACTATCGTGATCTCTGAAATCTGTTCCCTCTTTGAACGCTTAGGCTTCGAGGTAGCCGAAGGTCCGGAAGTGGAATCTGATTTTTACAACTTCACAGCTTTAAACATTCCGGAATGGCATCCAGCTCGGGACATGCAAGCAACCTTCTACTTAGAGAACGGAGCTCTTCTTCGAACTCATACCTCCCCCATTCAAGTTCGGACGATGTTGAGAAAAAAGCCCCCTTTAAGGATTATTGCTCCGGGCAAGGTGTATAGATGCGATGCTGATGTTAGACACTCCCCCATGTTCCATCAGATAGAGGGGCTAATGGTTGATGAGAAGGTGAGATTTTCAGACCTTAAAGGGGTCCTTACTTACTTTGCCCAAAACATCTTTGGGAGGGATACAAAGGTAAGGTTTCGTCCAAGCTATTTCCCTTTTACTGAACCAAGCCTTGAGATGGATATAAGTTGTGTAATATGTAAAGGGAAGGGGTGCCGGGTTTGCAGCCAAACGGGTTGGCTTGAGGTCCTTGGCGCTGGGATGGTTCATCCGGAGGTTTTTCGAGCCGTTGGCTACGACCCGTCAAGATGGCAAGGATTTGCCTTTGGATTAGGCGTAGAAAGGATCGCCATGATAAAGTATGGCATAGATGATATTCGACTCTTTTTTGATAATCATCTTTACTTCCTCTCAAGCTTTAAATAGTTGGAGCTAGCAATGAATTGAAGCGCATTTCTGAGGTTCCTGTCATGAAAGTTCCTGTTAGCTGGCTCTCTGAGTTCATAGAACTTGAAGAAGAGGCAGAAAAGGTCGCAGAAATCCTCACCCTTGGTGGTCTTGAGGTAGAGGAGGTTTACGACCATTATCAAACTCTTGGAGAAATCATAGCGGTAAAGGTTCTTGAGGTCAACAAACCAAGCGAGCTCAAAGACCTTGTGGTATGCACGGTTCATGACGGAAAGGATAGCTTTACAGTTTTGACAGCTGCAGTTGACCTTGTCAAACCAGGACAAGTTTTAGCCCTTGCTCGCCCGGGGAGCAAGACCTTTTTCTGGGATAAAATCGAGGTCAAAGAGGTAAAAGGCTATAAATCGTGGGGGATGTTCCTTTCTCCTTACGAGGCTGGAGTTTCTGAAGAAAAGGATATCCTCCTTGAGCTACCCCTTGATGTAAAGCCCGGGGAAAATATCTACAAAGCTTTAAACATTTCGGAACCCATTCTTGATGTTTCTATCACTCCTAACCGAGGGGATTGTCTTTCTGTTTTTGGCTTAGCAAGGGAGCTTTCTCTTCTAACCGGTTGGTCTCTAAAGGAATTAAGGTTTGACGAAAGCTTAAAAGAAGGGTCTCAGCCCAAGGGAAGCATTGAGATCCTTGACCCTGATGGGTGTTTTAGGTATGTTGGGCGTTGGTTTAGCGGGGTAAAGGTAAAGGCGTCACCCTTTTTTATAATAAAGAGGCTTGTTTTTTGCGGTCTTAGACCGATAAACAACCTTGTTGATATTACAAACTATGTGCTTCTTGAGCTTGGGCAACCCCTTCATGCCTTTGACTGGGAAAGGGTTTCAGGCGGAAGGATCATTGTTCGTCGAGCCAAGGAAGGAGAAAGGCTACTCTTTCTTGACGGGGTTGAGAGGGAGCTTTCTTCCGAGGATTTAGTGATTGCCGATGCTGAGAAGGCTTTAGTCTTAGCAGGCATCATGGGGGGAGAGGAGTCTGGTGTTTCTGATAACACTCAAGAGGTCTTTTTAGAGTCAGCATGGTTTAATGCAAAAAGGGTCAGGCTTTCTGGAATGAGGCACAGACTTACCACTGAAAGCTCTTACCGTTTTGAAAGAAAGGTTGACCCTGAAGGGGTCTATCTTGCTATGCTTCGCGCAACGGAGCTAATCTTCCGCTATGCAAACCCTGAAGAAGTCTCAATCATCGTCGATGAATATCCCGTCAGATTTACACCCCCAAGGATTGAACTAGAAAAGAAAAGGCTTTTAGCCTACCTTGGGTTTGAAATCTCCGAAGAAAAAGTTAAGGGCATACTAAACAAGCTTGGCGATCTTGAAGTCACTCCCGAAAGCTTCATCCTCGTTCCCAAAAGCTATAGACAAGACCTTAGCATTCCTGAGGACTTGATCGAGGAGGTAGCTCGGGTCTATGGCTACGACAAGGTTCCTACAACTTTTCCAGAAGGGGTCCTATACTGCGAGCAACCATTAAAGACCATAGAGTTTACCCAGAAGATTAGGATGTTGCTTGCTGGTTTCGGCTTTTATGAGGTTATAACCTATAGCTTTATCGACCCAAGGTTTATAGAGCATTTAAACTTTTCGCTCGATGACCCAAGGAGAGACCCCATCAAGCTTGAAAACCCAATTTCCGCCGAGATGAGCGTTCTCCGTACAACCCTTCTCCCCGGGCTTCTTCAGACAGCCCATTTTAATCAAGCTCGGGAGGTTGAAAGCCTAAAACTCTTCGAGGTCGGAAAAGTATTCTTTAAGGCCGAGGAGCTTGCGTCCGAAAGATTGAACCTTGGTCTTCTCCTTGCTGGAAGGAAAAGCTTACCTTCCTGGTATGAAGAAGAACGCTCTTTTGACCTCTACGATATTAAGGGAGTGGTTTCGGCTTTAGGTGAGGCTTTACGGGTTGATTTTTTGTTTAAGCCCTTTAGCGAAGAGCCTTTCTTGAAAAGGGGCTTTTCCTTTGACCTCTACCTTGGGGAGGAAAAGATTGGCTACTTAGGAAGGCTAAAGAGCCTAATTGCTAAGGATTTAGACCTGAGGGAGCCTGTTTTTGTTGCGGAAATCTATCTTGATAAGCTTCTAAGCTTCATACAAGGGGAGAAGGCTTTATCGGTCAAAAAACCGCCCAAGTTTCCTTCTACCTTTAGGGATGTAAGTTTAGTTGTGAAAAAAGGTATACATTTTGAAACTCTTTTAGCCTATTTGAAGTCTAAAGAGATACCTTATCTTGAAGATATAAAGTTGATCGCTGCGTATGAAGGCAAGCCTTTAGCCCCTGATGAAAGAAGCCTAACCCTTAGGCTTTGGTTCAGGGCTGAGGATAGGACCTTAAGGGTTGAAGAGGTAGACCCTATGATTTCACAGCTTGCTGAAGAGCTTATTAAAAAATTTCAAATAAGGTTAAGATAGGGCTTACTCTTCATGAAGGAGAGGTTGAGCAAAAAAGACATTGTAACGAGGCTTAGTGCAAAGACTGGTCTATCTAAGAGATTTTTAAACAACTTTATCAACGCACTCCTTGAGGAGATGAAAAATTCCCTTGACCTTGGAGAAAAGATAAAGATAATTAACTTTGGAACCTTTGAAGTAAAGAGGTCTAAGGATAGGATAGGAAAAGATTTTAAAACTGGGGAGCCTATCAAGGTACCAGGTTTACGGAAGGTGTTTTTCTACCCAGCCCCAGAGCTTAAAAACTTAATAAATGAAAAAGAAGGGTCAGACAGAACCTAAAAATTTTCATCCAGCCTCCGAGGTTGCAACCCTCTTAAAAATCAAACCTTACATTCTCAAATACTGGGAAAAGAAGATTCCCGAGATAAAACCTATAAAGATAGCCAATCGAAAATACTATACCCTTGAGCAGATAGAAACGTTAAAAACTGTAAAAATGCTCATTGACCAGGGCTTTACCCTCTCGGCAGTTAAGAGGGAGATAAAAAAACAGACAAAGCCCCAAATAAAAGAGAAGCCAGCCCAAGAAATAAACAGCACAAAGGCACCTAACCTTCCCAGTCCTTTAACTCTTTTTCCAGAATTGGTTAAACATTCTTATTCGGAGAAAACCGCATCCAAAAATTCAAACACTCAAGATTTGAGGCTTCTCTTAAGAGAGGTTTTGGAAGAATTAAAAGACATTTATGAGAACCTATAAGATAGTTCAGTTCAAGAATTTTTTCACAAAAATCTTGAATTTGGAGATTATGTAATTATTTTTAATTTAAAACAATCCTAAAAAGGAGGTGCCTCATGGCTGAGAGGTTACAGCTTTACAAGTGTGAAATTTGCGGAAACATTGTTCTTGTGATGCATGGTGGGAGGGGTCAGCTTTTTTGTTGTAATAAGCCTATGGTTTTGCAGGTTCCTAACACGGTTGATGCCGCCGTGGAAAAGCATGTTCCGGTTATTGAGAAACATGGCGATGCCTACAAGGTAAAGGTTGGTAGCGCGCCTCATGCTATGACTGAGGAGCATTACATTGAATGGATTGAGCTTCATACCGACGATGACCGGGTTTACATCAAATTTTTAAAGCCCGGAATGGAGCCAGAAGCAACCTTTGAAGTTAAAGCAGGCAAAGTAATTGCTAAGGAATGGTGTAACCTCCATGGCTATTGGGAGGGTGCTTAGGTCTGCGAACCTCAAAAAGTCTAAAAAGTTTATTAAAGGAGGATAGCTATGAAGAAATACAGATGCAATGTGTGCGGCTATGTATACGACCCTGAGACAGGGGACCCAAGCAGGAATGTCCCCCCAGGCACTCCCTTTGAAAAGCTTCCGGATGATTGGACTTGCCCTGTCTGCGGGGCTTCAAAGGAAGACTTTAGCCCTGAAGACTAAAGCTCTTTAACTGGAGGCAACAATGAAGTTTGCCCTTTTTGCCTTTAGAAAAGAACCCATGTGTTTTATTCATGTTTTGCTAAATGCCTTGCAGTTAAATAAATTTGGCTATGAGGTTAAGGTGGTGTTAGAGGGGGAGTCTACCTCTTTAATCCCTGAGCTCTACAAAGAGGAAACGCCCTTTTATACCCTCTTTAAATCCTGCTTAGAAAGTGACTTAATTGGTGGAGTATGCAAAGCTTGCTCCATGAAGTTTGGGACCTATGAGTTTGCTAAAGAAAAGGGGCTAACAATTTTGGAAGACATGGCAAACCACGCGGGCATGGCACCATTCATAGAAAAAGGCTATAGCATAATTAGTTTTTAATTTTAATATTACTTAAAGGAGGATGGTATGCGGGCTGTCGAGGTTAAGGAAGATTTTTATTGGGTTGGAGCTATCGATTGGAAGGTCAGAAACTTTCATGGCTACTCTACCTCAAGAGGGACTACTTATAACGCCTATCTCCTTATTGATGAAAAAATAGTCCTTTTTGATACCGTAAAGCATGGGTTTGAAGAGGAACTTTTGGCAAGGATTTCAAGCGTTGTTGAGCCTTCAAAGATCGACTATCTTGTAGTAAACCACATTGAGCCAGACCATGCTGGCGCCTTTTTAAGAGCCGTAGAGGTAATAAAACCGGAGAAGATCTTTATCACCAGGAACGGAAAACAGGGTATTATTTCGCATTTTCACAAGGGCGACCTTCCCTTTGAGGAAGTCAAGACTGGCTATGAGGTAAAGGTTGGTAAAAGGACCTTAAAGTTTATCGAAACCCCGATGATCCACTGGCCAGACAGCATGATGACTTACATCCCAGAAGATAAGATCCTTGTATCGCAGGATGCCTTCGGGGCTCATTATGCAACAAGCGGAAGGTTTGATGATGAGGTAGATTATTGTGAGCTTATTCAAGAAACTCGTAAATACTACGCCAACATCGTTTATCCTTACTCTCAGCAAGTGGCAAAGCTTCTTCAAACAGTAAAGGAAATGAACCTTGAGTTTGAACTGATTTGCCCAGACCATGGAGTAATTTTAAGGAAACATATTAAAGATATACTTGCCCTGTATGAGAAGTGGAGCTCCTTTACCTGCGACCCTGTGGTTCTTATTATCTACGACACCATGTGGAAGAGCACGGAGAAAATGGCTTACGCTATCATGGAAGGTGTTTTACAAGAGGGAGTTGAAGCAAAGCTTAGAAACCTTACGGTCTCTGACCCAACAGAGCTTATGGCTGAGGTTTTGGAGAGCAAGGGCTTAATACTTGGGTCGCCAACTCTTAACAACGGTCTTTTGCCGACCGTTTCAGGCTTCTTAACCTACATGAAGGGCTTGAGACCAAGGGGTAAGATTGGGGCGGCCTTTGGTTCCTACGGATGGAGTGGTGAGTCAGTAAAGCTTCTCAATCAGTATCTACAGGAAATCCAAGCCGAAATCGTTCATGAAGGCATACGCTGTAAGTATGTTCCAGATAAAGAGGTGTTAGCTCAGTGCGAAGAATTGGGGAGGCTTGTGGCGAAGAAAATAAAGGAGAGCTGTTCTGCCTAAATACTATCCCAAGAAAGAGGAAGTATTAGACATCCTCGAGAGGGTAGACCTAAAGGAGCTTCCACAAGCCTTTAGCGTCTACCCTCCCTCTTCTATCGTTAGCTATTTCATCGGTGCCTTCCTTCACAGGGATGAACATGTCCGATGGAAGGCGGTTTATGCTTTTGGTGTAACAGTGGCTAAGATTGCTGAGGCTGAAATGGAGAGGGCAAGGATAATAATCCGTAGGCTTATGTGGATGCTAAATGAAGAGTCTGGGGGTATGGGATGGGGTGTAGGTGAAGGCTATGCAGAAGCCCTTTTTCATTCAGAAAAGCTAAAGAAGGAGTATCTGCAGGTCTATCTTTCCTACCTTTGGCCGGAGGGGAACTATTTAGAGTTTCCGCCCGCTCAGAGAGGATTAGCCTGGGGTATAGGTAGGCTTGCTCAAAGATACGAAGAAGAGGTCATCAAACTTTCAGGACATGAATATCTTCTTCTTCATTTAGGTTCGGCAGACCCCACAGTAAGTTTTCTATCCCTTTGGTCCTTAACGCAGTTTAAATCTCTAAGAAAGAGCTTGAAAAAAGAGGATTGCCTTAAAGCCTTGGAAAGATTAAAACATTTAGATTGGAAGGTTCTGTTGTTTGACGGAGAAACTATAAATACTTATACTCCCCAAGACCTTGAGAGCTTACTTTTTTAATGAACGAATTGGTGATTGGGAATAGGTTCCACGAGGCAAGTTAATAAAACAAGGAGGATATGTAGGGGGCGAGCGGCTGGTCGGCTTGCACAACAATCATGCAAACGCCGTTTGGCCGGACGGTTTATACTTTAATGGGCAATTGACGGGTCGCCTCTATCTTAAATGTTATCAAACATAATAAAAACAAATTGGGGCTGTTCAAAAAAGTCCCTTCTACTTTGTCCTGCCGAGCGATAGCGAGACACCCCCTGAGTGACCCCTCGGCTTGCGCTCGGGGTGACAGCCCATCAATGTCTTCCCGAGGCACGCCAGTGCAGAGGGATTCCTCACTTCGTTCGGGATGACGCTTCATGAGGAGACACCTCGGCTGACGCCTCGGGGTGACAGCAGGAGGGCTTACACAAAAACATTTCTGAAACAGCCCAAGAAAAATTTGACAAAACACTTAACAGGAATTAAATTGTTTTTTGGGGTGTGAGAGATGGAAAAAGACCGGTCTTTAACAAGTTGGGGGGTTAGCGTTGAGGATATCCCGCCTGAAGGGTTATCTTTTACCTTTGAAGAATTTTCTGACTTAGGCGAAGATATCGTTGTTAGCAAGCCCTTTTCTGGCTCTCTTTCTCTCAATAAACGGGGGATAGAAGTAAAGGTAGCAGGCACTCTCAAGGGGGCAATAGTCCTTACCTGTGATAGATGTTTGGCTGAGTATGAGTTTCCTATCGACCTATCCTTCACCCTCATTCTTCGCCCAAGAAGTTCCCTTAACATTGAAGAGACAAAAGAGCTTTCCTTTGAGGAGCTAGATGTAAGTTTTTACGATGATGATTTTATTGCCTTTGCTGAGCTTCTTAGGGAAGAAGTCATGCTTGCTATCCCTTACAAAACCCTTTGCCGAGAGGACTGCAAAGGTATCTGTCAAGTTTGCGGAAAAAATCTAAACGAGGGACCTTGTAGCTGTAGGGTCTTTAAAAAATCCTCACCTTTTGCTATACTAAAGGACTTACTTTCAACATCTAAGGAGATGGAAGGAGGTTAAAACATGGCTGTTCCAAAGCGGAAAACTTCTCGTTCTCGCAGAGGGATGAGAAGAGCCCATCAGGCTCTAAGCATTCCATCGGGAAGCATCTGTCCGAAGTGTAAGTCTTTTAAGCTTCCCCATCGGGTTTGCCCAAGCTGCGGATACTACAAGGGGAAAGCCTTTTTAGAAAGTGAAGAGTAGCAAATTTTATAAATGGTCAGCGTTGTTCTTGACTTAATGGGGGGAGACTTTGCCCCCCATTCAACCTTAAAAGGGGTAAATTCAGCCCTTCGCGAGCTTCCAGAAGTTGAGCTTTACCTTGTAGGTCCAAGGTCTATCTTAGAAAAAGCTCCTAAATCAGAAAGGGTAAAGCTTGTCGAAAGTGGCGATGAAGTGGTCACCATGGAAGACCAACCTCATGAGGCTTTAAAAAGAAAGCGAAAGGCAAGCCTTTTTGTTGGTCTTGACCTGTTGGCTAAGGGTGAGGCTCAAGCTTTTGTTTCTGCTGGTAATTCCGGAGCGGTCGTTGCTGGTAGCATCTTCATCCTCGGGAGGCTTAAAGGGGTTCGCCGTCCAGCCATAGCCACCATGCTACCAACTCTGAAGCTCCCTATGGTTCTTATTGATGCGGGTGCAAACGTTGACAGCAAACCCTACGACCTCTATCAATTTGGTCTTATGGCAAGCCTTTTTTTAGAGAAGATTTGGCAGAGAGAAAAGCCAAG
>Ga0080004_1081885_pt1 | contig 90984 bp, 76 predicted proteins | sample WasSprMetagenome_FD_69207 | JGI IMG/M metagenome (GOLD analysis project Ga0080004, IMG submission 69207) | Sulfidic aquatic microbial communities from Washburn Spring, Yellowstone National Park, USA - WS (SPADES assembly) (version 2) | ecosystem: Environmental > Aquatic > Thermal springs > Hot...
TGCGCTTTTCTGGGCGGGTTGGTGCGCTTTGAAAGCGGGCGACAGGGAAGGAGCAAAACAACTCCTTGAACGAGCAGCCAACGAAAACCAACCACCAAACGCCCAAACCGCCGAGTTCAAAGCAAAAGCATCCGAGTTGCTCCAACAGTTGCGCTAAGCGTCCCAATCATGAAGACCATTCGCCGCCGAGCAGGCGAAGTTCAAAATTGCTCGTCACGCCTCACCCATCACGAATCGCGCAAAATTTCCCGAAGGGCGAACGAAAATGGGGCAGCGATGGCAAACCATTGACGGGCTGAGGTTCGTTTTCCATCCGGCAGCAAACCCATTTTTGAGCCTGCTTCTGGAACGGGCAAAGCATCAGCCTGAACCCTTCCTGAAATGGCAAATAAGAGCCTTAGCCTTCGTGGGCGTCGTTTCTTTGCTCGCTATGATAGTGGTGGAGTTGCTGAAAGTGCCGCTGCTTTTGAAAGGTGGTTAGTTGCCGGAAGCCATCACAATTTCGCACCTTATCGCCGCCGCAGGCTACGCTGGGACTATCACCAAACTGTTGGGGCAATTTTGGGGGAGAAAACTCGGCACGATTTGCTGCTGACGGGTATCCCTGCTGTTTGGCTCGTTCTCGCCCTCAAGTTTTGCCGAATCGTCTTTTCTGCCCACTTTGCGCTCCTTTGCCTCCCCTTCTACGCTGCCGCTTTCGCTTGTGGTGTCCCTGCAAGGGCAATTTTGATTCCGCTCGTTTTGGCAGTTATCGGTAGCCCCACAATTGCAGTGTTGGCTTTAGTATGCCTTTTCGGTCGGTTTTATGTCGTTGTTAGCCAACCGACAGTAATGTCGTTTTGGGTGAATGTCCCTTTCCTGCTGACTCAACCGATGGGCTTTTTCGTTTGGACAGTTCCCGCTTGGCTTGTCGTGACCGTCGCTTTTGTCTCGCTCATTATCGTCTCAGTGACAGCGGAGGCGTGGGAATTGGAGAAGCGCCCTATCCCGTCGCAGTTGAGGATGCTTCGTTGGAGAGATTCTTTTGGTTTGTTGCTCTTCGTTTCGCTCTGGGGTGTGGCGTGGGCATATTTGCCTGTCAGTTACATCGTCAAAGTTGCCTTTTCACTTTGCGTGCTCAGGTTGCTTTTCAGCCACCGCGACCAAGTTTCACAGCTGAAGTCAGGGTTTTGGAGGGTGCTTGCCCTTGACGGGACAGTTTTAGCAGGCTGCATTTTCTTCGGCATGGCGGAAGGGCAAGGCAACATCGCTTTCAAAGTGGCTCTGGTTGGCTCTCTTCTGTCAATTGTTCACGCCGCTTCACATGTGCTCAGCTTTCATGGGTGGGAGAGGATTCTGGCAGGCAGTGCCACTTTGGTTTTGGTTCTTCGGGTTTTCTGGTTCTTTTCGCCTGCAACCTTGCTTATCGGCTCTTACGCACCGAAGTTTTCTTGGGTTGGTGCGTTGGCAGGCGTTCAAAGTTGGCTCGTTCCGCTGAGCATGGTAGGGACAATGAAATTGCCCTTCGCCATCGCAGGCTTCAATCAAGTCTTATTTCCGCCTTGGTGGTTGATGGCGACTGTGCAGTTGGCTTGGAGCGGTTTGTTGTTTCTCGTGGGACGAAAAACTGCTCCCGTTGCTGAAGTTGAGCCAGTCGCTCTCACTGCCGACCACCCGCTTTTCGGCTGGATTGTCAGGCTTGAGGACAAGATGATGGAGAAGTGGGACGACGCACTCGTGAATGTTCAATTGCGTTGGCAGCGACGACACGCTGTCGGAACGCTTCGTTTCTCTTTTGCGCTCTCGCTCCTCGGGTTCGTTGTCGCCGCCGTCACGCTTTTGACGCCGTTGCGGGTTTCGCTGCCCAATTTGCTTTTTGCAACGCCTATCCTTCTTTGTGTTCCCACATTCCTGACAGCCACGCTGGCTTTGCTGTGGTATGAACTGAAGCATGACCTCAGTTGCTGGGGGCAATTGCGGATAATGGAGCAAATCGTCTTGACAAGGTTAACGGCAAAGCAAATTTGGTTTGGCTTGTGGTTCCCTCGGTTTTGGTTGGCGGTCAAAATCTTCGCCATTCCGCTCGTTTCCGCTTGGCTCATTGCCTTGCCGCAACTGTTTGTGCTGCCAACCAAATTGAGCCTTTGGTTACTCGCAACCATGGCTATGGCTACCTTCGTGATGCCCTTCTTCTTTCTCGCTGCTGCACTCTACCTTTCAGGAACAGGCATTGCGGGCAGAGAATCTTCAGCAGGGGAACTGATCTGGCCCATGATCTTTGTGCCCTTCATAATGCTAATCCACCCGGCTTTCCAACGAAGGCTAAACCCATTCATGCTTTTGGCTTTTAGTTTGGCGGCTTGGCTTTTGATCTTCAGTTGCGCCATTTTCATGCTTCTTTTGGGCGTTCTTTGTTTGCGGGGTGTGGGCAAGTTGATGACGGCGAGGGGATACGAGGAGTGGCTCAAGAGAGCCGAAGAAATCGCCCGCAAGCGCAAAAGGCAAGGCTGAAACTTTAAGTGCCAGTTTGAAGGTAATTTCATGCATTCGGACGAAAACCCTGAACCGCAACCCCTTGACCCGCAACTTGAAACCCATGACCGCTCAAAAGAGGGAAATGATGCGCCAAAGGAAGATGGAGCCATCGGAGTCGGCAGAAGCGAGAAACTTCCCGTCCGACGAAAAGGCGACAGAGTTGACCAAGCCTATGTGACCTTCCAGCGAACAAAGCAGCCGACCTTCGATATGCCAAATCTTGACAGTTTTGTCGTTGCCTCCCGATGCAATCAAATAGCCGTTCGGGGAGAAAACTGCGGAGTTGACCGGACCTCGGTGACCCCTGATGAAACCCAAGAGACCGGCACGAAGCAGGATTTGAAGTTTCCCGTCATCCGTTCGCCAAATCGGGATAGGTGTCTCCCACCAACTTCCCATCGGCTGATAGGAGAAGCCGGGCGTAGCCAGCAATTTGCCGTCGGGCGAAAATGCCACGCACCGAACCCAACCTGTATGGGCGACAACGGTGTATTTGGGCGATTCGGGTTCCGCTTGCCAAATCCTGACTTTGCCGTCCCAACTTCCCATCGCAAAGAATTTGCCGTCAGGTGAGAAGGCGACAGAGTTTATCGGGGCTTCAAAGCCTGCCCGTTCAGCAACAAACTCGTTACCGTCCAAACTCCAAAGTTTGACCGAACCCGTTGATAACCTTCGCTCCCTTTCGTCCCAGACGCCCGTTCCAATTGCCAAAAGTTTTCCATCCGGCGAAAACGAAACCGATTGGACGACCTCGTTCCTCAACTCCATTTCCACCGCCGCTTTGCCCTCGTTCACTCGGTAAATCCCGACGACGCCGCCATGCCCTCCTGCTGCCAGCAACTCACCATCGGGTGAAAAAACGACGGACAAGACGGGATGCCCTAACTCCCAAACGGTTTGAGTTTCCGCTTCTCGGAGAAGCCACAGCCTAACCGTTCCGTCCCGGCTCGCTGAAGCGAGGAGTTTGTCGTTTGGGGAGAAAGAGACGGCAACGACCGAGCCCGAATGCCCTGTGAGGGTAGCCATCAACTCTGCCTGCACGCCTCTTTCGCAGTAGACGGCACGATGTTTTGCGGGCGTCAGCGTGAACATCATTTCCGCTCGCCCCTTGAATTGCGGCAACTTTAACTTGCGAGAGCGGCTCTCAAAACCCTCTTTGCGTTCGCCAAAACGATGAGAGGGTCTTGATTGGGCAGCGGCTTCACTTCAAAACTCACCGTCGGCAAGCCGTAAGGGGATGGGCGGGAAAAATAGCCGCTGTAGTGCAAGGCGCTCAGGAAGATGCGAACTTGCTCAACACCGTTTTCGCTTTTCGGGTAGCCGAATGGCGGATGCTGGTCACCGTAAAGGGGATCGTCAGGTGCAGTGACGCAATTCCCGATGTGGACATGGCGAACCGATTCTGACGGGAGCGAGATTAGGCACTCATCAACGGTCTCACCGAGCAATGGCAGATGGCTCAAATCAATGAGCAACCCGAAATTCCCGTGACGGCTCAGCATCTCCGACGCCAATTCCCCAGCTAGTGGACTCGGACCGATAAGTGCCTTCTTGTCAACATTGCGGTCAAACGGCTCAACCAAGATGATGAGCGGTTCGCTGCCAGAACGGTCAGAGGCGTAAGCGCAAATTTCGTCAAGGGTCTTGATGAACGCCCTCAACTCGCCTGCTTCGTCTCCGCCGAACGGTCCGCTCATCAGCGTCAAAGTTTTTGCCCCTAAAGCGATGGCTTCATCAACGCACTTTTTGAGTTCATCTGCCGCTGCTCTCCGAACAGTCTCGTCAGTCGCCGAAGGGTTCAGTCCTTGCCTCAGGATGACTGGGGTCGCAGCGAACCCGCAATCCAACTGGGCTGACTCCAGCAGGGAGCGAACTTTGGTAAGGGTCTCTTGGTCTGGCATCCTCGTTACCTCAACCGAACTGAAATCGGCATCAAGGGCGATGGTTTTGAGGGAAGCGAGCAATGCCTCTGGGTTTTGGTCGGAATTCGGGAACGCCATGAACTGGACGACACCGAGTTTGAAATTCTGAGTTGTCATGGCTTTGTCCTCTCCTTTCCCTGAACTTCACTTTAGCCAACGATGCCACTCCTTCAAGATGCCTTCCGCACCGTTCACCCATTCGTGGGCAGGGTCAAATTTGACGAACATTTGCCTTCGTTCGCCAGCGAGAACCCAAAGGTAATAAACGGCGTATCCCGGCGGGGCGGCAACTGGATGGTAGCCGCGCGGGATGACAACAGTGTCGCCGTCCTTGACGATGATTGCTTCGTTCAACTCGCCATCGTCAGTGTAAATCATCTGGATTGCGAAACCCGTCGGCGGGAAGATGCGGAAGTGGTAAACCTCTTCCATCTGCGTCTCAAAAGGCGGGTTCTCTTCCTCGTGTTTGTGGGGCGGATAAGAAGACCAATTGCCCGGCGGATTTCTGGTTTCACCGACAAGCAAGCGGCGGGCAGGGAAGGAAGAGTCAACGATGTCGTCAATATCGCGACGCCAATTGAAGAGACCGACGCTCCTGCTTTTAACTTGGTCTGGAGTTATGAGGGTTGGTTCGCCGCCTGTCGGGGCTGGGACTGTCCCGAAAGCCAATTCAACGAAAGTATTTGCTCGGATGCGGAAACGGGCGTTTGAAGGCAAATAGAGGGCATAGGCTTTGCCGCTGAAAACATCGCGTCTTTGCCCGACCGATGACCAGCGCCTGCCATCCACTTCGGCATCCATAATGCCCGAAAGCAGAACAGCGACAGTTTCGCCCCCAACTTGACCCTCATACTCGCTCCCCGCCTCAAGCCTCAAAAGCGAGAAAGTGATTTGCCTCGTTTGCCCCAGTTGAGGCGAGACAACGGTGAACCATCCAGTCCCCTTCGGTGCAGGGACATGAAGTTTGGGCTCAGCCAAAGCAACCGCCTCCTTTCTCGCTCAATTTGGCGCGACCGCCGCAGTAAAGTATGTCAAGAAGTCGCCTACAAGGTCATCTGCTCGCCCGTCATTGCGACAGCCGTCAACTTGCATCAAAATTTGAGCGACGAAAGACGATGGTGACCAAGGGTGATGTGAGCCGATGAAGACTTTGAGGCTTGTCATAGCGACGACCGTAAATGCCCCAGCAGATTGCGTTTACGCGGTCCTTGCTGATTTGCCGCGTTACCCGAAAATTTTCCGCTACATGCACGACCTCCGCGTCATTGAGCAGCGAGACCACTCCGCCCTCGCCGAGATTGAGGAAGACATTTTTGGCATGACGGTGGCGAAAGTGCTGACGAAGTTCGTTTTTGAGCCCCCGCTGAAAGTCCTCATTGAGCAGGTGAAAGGTCCGTTTGAAAAGGCGGTCGCTTGGTTCCACCTTGAGCCTCAGGGCGAGAAGACGAAGGTCGTTCACGGCGCTGAGATTACTGTCGGCGGGCTTCTGGCGAAGATAGGCATGATGCTGTTGGGGAGCGGAGTAGCCAAATCGCGGATGACGGAGGAACTGAAAGCGGTCAAGAGGGAAGCGGAGAAGTTGGCGGCAGCCAGCAAAACCTGAGAGACCCGAAACTTAGGGGTGAGGTTCATGGGGGCGGTTACGGAGTTGGCTGATGGACAACTTTGCCCCAACCCACTCTGTGGTCGAAACAATTCCCGCTCAGAATCAATTTGCCCTAAATGCGGGACAGAGCAAAAGCAACTTCTCGGCAAGGGAACAGTTTTGATAGGGCGCTACCAAATTGACGCCGTTTTGGGTTGCGGTGGGTTCGGCGCCGTTTACAAAGCCACCAACTTGTTGACAGGACAATTTGTCGCCGTCAAGGAAAACCGCCAACACCGAACTTTCGCCCGATTTGAGCGGGAGGCAAATTTGCTCCTGAACTTGAACCATCCCCACCTGCCCCAAGTCCACGAGTTTTTTCTGGACGCCGTTACAGGCAGAGCCTATCTCGTCACGGACTTCGTTGATGGCGAGACCTTAGAGGCGCTTGTCAAAAAGCGCGGGCGACTGAGTTGGGACGAAGCCAAGCCGATTTTCGGGGCACTCGTTGACGCCGTTGCCTACCTTCACGAGCACGGTGTCGTTCACCGAGACATCAAGCCTGCGAACATAATCGTCATCCAATCTGCCAACGAGCAAGTCTCCGCTCCAGACGAAGCCACCCTGAGGCAATTCGTGTCTGCTAAGCACTTTCGTCAAGGGCGAAAATTTGCCCGTCAAATCGTCAAGGGAGACGCTTTTGGCGATGGGTTCGTGGTTCTACAGCGGGGGAGGAACCGACTGGTTGGTGTGTGGCGGGATAGGATATCCGGTCAGCAGTGGCATCTTTGGGTGAGGTTGAGCGGCTCGAAAATCAAACTTTGGCGATGCGAATGCCCCGAAGGTCAAGGGCAAAAGATGTGCTCTCACTTGCTGGCTCTTTTGGCAATTTACCGAGAACAACCTTCAGCCTTCGTCGCTGTCAATGATTCACCTCAGCCACCTGTCGCATTAGTTGACTTCGGTGTGGCTAAGGTGATGGAGCCTGCTGACCCGTCGCGCCCGCATTCAAGTTCCGTCATCGCTTGGACTGACGGCTTTTCACCGCCAGAACAATACCGAAGCGGGATTGAAGTTGACCCGAAAGTTGACCAGTATGCTTTGGCTGCCACGCTGCTCTTTGCCTTGACAGGTGACATTCCGACGGACGCTTTGACTCGGTTGGAACTTGCCTGCAGGGGAGAACCAGTCCCGCCCTTTAGACCGCCAAAAATTCCCGACGCTGTTTGGGGCGCTATTGAGCGTGCGATGGACCTTGACCCGCAGCGTCGTTTCCCGAGCGTCAAAGACTTTTGGGAAGAAGCGTGCAGGGACAAAGCGAGAGGCGTTTCGGTGCCCAAAATTTCCTTCAAAGAACCGCTTAAGTCTTTCGTGTCCCGAATCCGCCATCGCATCCCATTCCTTGAGTTTTCCTTCAGCCTTTCGGGGCACTCCGATTCTGTTTCGGCGTTGGCTTTTTCCCACAATTCCGAATGGTTGGCGTCAGGAAGTTTTGACAGGACGGTTCAGATTTGGAACTGCCGAGAAGCGAAGCGGTTGAAGGTTCTGAAAGGGCACGAGGACTCAGTGCTCGGGCTCGTTTTCTCTTCGGATGGTTTCCGACTGGGTTCGACAAGTGCCGACAAAACTGTTCGGTTGTGGCATTGGCGGGAAGAGAATGCCGTCATCATCCTGCACGGTCACAACGAGGCGGTCTTGACAATTGCTTGTTCGCCCGACGGCAGATTTTTTGCGACGGGCAGCGCCGACGGTTGCATCAGGCTTTTTCAGTGGCGAGATAGCCAACTCATTTGGAAGTCGGAAACTTTCGGCGCTTTCGTCAACGCCGTCGCTTTTTCGCCCGACGGTCGCTTTCTGGCTTTCGGGTGCGCTGACGGTGTTGTCGGCTTCCTATCAACCCGCGACGGAAAGTTCTTGAGGCGCTTGTGCGAAACCGGGTATTCAATCACGAGCATCGCCTTCTCGCCCGACGGGCTTCATTTGGCTATCAGCGGTGAGGGGTTCGGAGTTCAAATTTGGCAATTGCCAGAGGGGAAAATCGCTCGCACCTTAGGACAAACCTTGACGAAAGCAAAAGGTTGGGTCAACGCTGTAGCCTTTTCGCCCGATGGTCAACTCATTGCGACCGCGAGCATGGACGAGGTTGTGAGGTTGTGGAGGGTTGCTGACGGAAAACTCGCCCGAACTTTAAAGGGGCACAAAGGATGGGTCACAACCGTCGCTTTCTCACCCGACGGGCGCTGGCTCGCTTCCGGGAGCAGCGACAGGACAATCAGACTTTGGCGGTTACGGTAAGCGGCGAAAATTACCAAACTTGCCCTACCCTATTTGTCAAGCAAACCCCGATGCGAATGTGCCTTAGTGGCGACATATTTGATGGTCGGAGGTGTTGGGAGATGCGAGAGTGGACTTACGAGGAACTGATGCGGGAACTGACAAAGCCTGCGAACACGAAAATCGTTTTAGTCGTGCTTGACGGGCTTGGCGGCTTACCTGTGCCCGAACTTGGCGGCAAGACGGAACTTGAGGCTGCAAAAACTCCCAACTTGGACGAACTCGCAAAGCGCTCCATGCTTGGCTTGCTTGACCCTGTGTTCCCGGGGATTTCGCCTGGTAGCAGCGCCGGTCATTTTGCCCTATTCGGCTATGACCCGCTCCGCTACTATGTTGGGCGCGGTGTCTTGGAGGCTTTGGGAATTGGCTTCCCGCTTCAGGAGGGAGATGTCGCCATCCGCGCGAATTTCGCCACCGCAAAATACGAGGGCAACCAACCCATAATCGTTGACCGACGGGCGGGACGACCGCCGACAGAGGAGACGAAGCGACTTTGTGCGAAACTTCGTGAATCAATCTCGGAGATTGACGGCGTTAAGGTCCTGATTGAGCCCGTCAAGGAACATCGGTTCGTCGTTGTTCTGAGGGGGGAAAGTTTGGGCGATGGTGTCAGGGACACTGACCCGCAAGTGACCGATAAGCCACCTTTGCCGCCCCAACCTGACCCTGATACGCCCGAAAATCGTCGGACCGCAGAAATCGCAGCCAAACTGATTGACCAAATCGCTCAAGTTCTCAAAGACGAACCAAAAGCCAACTACGCACTGCTTCGCGGTTTCGCTAAGCGACCGACTTGGATTTCCTTCGGCGAACTTTACAAACTCAACGCTTGCTGCATCGCCGTCTATCCCATGTATCGCGGTCTCGCCCAACTTGTCGGCATGAAAGTCCTTGACTTTGAAGGCGACACTATCGCCGACGAAATTTCCGCGCTCAAGCGGGTTTGGAACGATTACGACTTCTTCTTCGTCCACATAAAGCCGACCGATTCTCGCGGTGAAGATGGAAACTGGCAAGGCAAGGTTGCGGTGATTGAGGAGTTCGACAAAAACTTGCCCGACATTTTAGCCCTCAACCCCGATGTCCTCGCCATCACGGGTGACCACTCAACGCCAGCAATGTATCGCGCCCACAGTTGGCATCCCGTCCCCGTGCTGCTTCACTCCAAGTGGGTCATCCCTGACCCGACCGTTGAAGGTTTCGGTGAACGGGCTTGCGCTAAAGGGACACTCGGGCGAATCCCAGCAAAGTTCCTGATGAGCCTGCTCTTGGCACACGCAGAGCGGCTTGAACGGTATCAGGCTTGACCGAGCGAAAATGCGGCGGATGGCGAATAGCAAGTAGCGAACAGTTTTTCTGGAGGGCAGTGCTCCTGCACTGCCGAGAAAATTTCAGCGCTGATAACCGCACTCCGAACTTAGCACTTCGCACTTGGGTTAGTCTCACTGAAAGGTTGCCATTCAAAACGCCGAACGAATTTTCGGCGTTCTGCCAACGCGAAGGGACGGGTGACAGCGATGTTGAGGTTGCTGCTCGTCAGGCACGGAGAGTCTGTTTGGAACGAGGAGGAGCGAATTCAGGGACAGCAAGATATCCCGCTAAGCGAAAACGGGCGTAAGCAAGCGGTGGCTTTGGGCGAGCGGTTGCGAGGGGTCAAAATTGATGCTTGTTTCTCAAGCCCGTTGAAGCGGGCGACTGAAACAGCGGAACTAATCTTGAAGGCATCCGGCAATTCACTCCCCATCGCCACTGTGTCCGAACTGATGGAGCGGAACTTTGGCAAGTGGGAGGGAAAGTGCGTTGCCGAGTTGAAAGTCGAAAGCGCCGAGGAGTTTGCCCGATGGGTTGCTGCCCATTACCTGCCCGCGCCGCCGAGAGGTGAGAGCGTTGAAGAGTTGCTTGCGAGGGTGAAAATAGGTCTGGAGCGAATTTTGGCGGAAGTTAGCGATGGGACGGTTTTGGTCGTCGGGCACAGTGGTTCTGTCAAGGCAGCAATTTGCGTCTTGTTCCAGTTGCCACCAGAAAGTTTCGCCAAACTGAAGGTTGACAACGCCAGCCTGACAGTTCTGGAAATCAGCGACGGGCGACCGAGACTTTGCCATTTCAACGACACCTGTCATTTGCGTAATGCGTGATGCGTAATGCGTAAAGGCGTTTGCTGAGACGAGGGCGTCGGCTGGGAAACTCTCTTCACGGGAATCGGACGCGGATAGTGCCGACTTGTTCGCCGTGAAGGTTTTTGAGGGGCGACTCACGGAATTCCGCTAACGCTTCCGCTTCCTCATCTTTCAGCCATCCCAAATGGGTCAGCATGGCGACGATGGCGAACGGTGTTGCCCTGTGACTTCCGTCTTGACATTTCACGACAACCGTCCTTCCGTCCCTGAACGCCCCAGCGAACAAACCTTCGGCACCACCTTTGCCAACGAACTGCCCCTTTGTGGCTTCAATCAGTTTCGTGTTCCAATGTCCCCTGTTCGCCACCATTTCAGGGTTTCCTGCCATTGCTGCGACCAACCGACCTGCCGCTTCGTTGGGAGGCAATTCAATTGGCAAACTTGTGTCAAGGGAAGGCAATTTCCCGGCGACGAACCGATGGAAGGCGACGGAGATTGAGAGAAGCGAAGATGCCCAAATCGGTGCGCCACACCCATCCGCAACTACTGTTTGGGGCAAGTCCTTGTCACCCGTTGCGGCAACGAAAACTTGAGCGATGAGTTTCTGGACGGGATGGTCAGGTTCTCGGTAAGTTTCCAAAGGCGCTCCAATTTTCTTTGCTGTTAGCAACATCGCTGCGTGTTTGCCCGAACAGTTGCTGTGAATCGGCGATGGTTCAAGCCCTTGGCGGATCAAACGGTTTCGCTCTTCCGCATCAAAGGGTTCATGGACGCCGCATTGCAAGTGCGATTCGTCAAGCCCCGCTTTCGCCAACATTTCCCGAACGACGGCGATGTGCTCGGCACTTCCGGCATGTGAACCGCAAGCGATTGCCAATTCCTTTTGGGTCAAAACGAAAGCATCGGCAGCGCCTGTCAAAACAACAGCCATCGCCTGCAACGGCTTTGCAGTGCTCCGCCAATAGGTCACGAGTTCGGCGTCTCCAAAAGCGGCAATTGACCGCCCACCTTCGTCAAGGGCAAGGGCATGGACGAGGTGAGTTGCTTCAACGATGCCCTTTCGCACGATTTCCACTCTCAACGGTTCCATCCTTCATCCCCGTTTCATCGCATGTTTTGGCGAGGCAGCCTAAAATTTTTATGGCACTGCTGCGAATTTGTCCTCGCATCCCTTTACGGCTTAGCGCTGGACATCCAAAATTTTCCCTTCGGTTTCACGAGAACGCTAAGACCCTGTAGGCACGGAGGTGAGAAACCATGACAGAGCGAGTTTTGACTGCGTGGGTTCGTTCCTGCCATGAAATTGGCACACGACCGTCGCGTCGGCTCCGCCGTCAGGGTTTCATCCCTGCCGTTGTCTACGGGAAGCCAGTTCCGAACGGCAACTTGCCCATCAAACTGGCTGCGTCCGAAGTCCGAAAAGTCTTGGGTCCGACAATCCCTGAACTCAAAACTCCTGTGAGGCTGCGGGTTCACATAGGTGACGATGTCCTTGAGTTTGACACTGTGCTTCAAGAGGTTCAATGGGACCCGATGAGGTTGGACTACAGGCATCTTGACTTCTTCGTCCCTGCAGTCGCTGAAGAGAAGGCACAGCCGGAAGAATTGGCACCGGCTGCGTGAGGGGTTGCTTAAAAGCGGGGCGGGTTCGCTTTCCCCGCCCCGTAGCAAATTTTTTGAGAGGTGACCGATTTGCTTTTTTGGAGGCGACGAATTGAACCCGTTGATAGGCTCATTGTGGGAATCGGCAACCCAGGTCCCGAATACGCCAAAACCCGCCACAATGTGGGCTTTCGTGTCTTGGATGCGCTGGCGAAAAGGTTGAATGTCAGCAAGCAAGAGGCAAGGTTTCGCGGAGTTTACGCCGCCGCCCAAATCGGGGACTTGAAAGTTGGGCTGCTGAAACCGCTGACCTATGTCAACTTGAGCGGTCAAGCAGTGAGCGAGGCTGTCAAGAAACTGAACTTGCAGCCGGAACAAATTTTGGTCGTTTTGGACGATGCCCAACTGCCGTTGGGGAAATTGAGGATGAGACCGAAAGGGAGCAGCGGGGGTCATAAAGGCTTGCAGTCCATCATTGACGCCTTGCAGACTGAGGAAATCCCGCGCCTTAGGGTCGGCATCGGTTCGCCGCCTGAGGGCGTTGATATGGTCACCTTCGTCCTCTCTCCCTTTGAGGACGACGAAGAACTTGTCATCGGTGAGGCGGTGGAGAGGGCTGCTGATGCCGCAATCGTTTGGGCAACGGAAGGGATAAACGCAGCGATGCAAAAGTTCAACAAGTGAGCGCTTCTTCCTTCCCCTTGCCAACCACCCTTTGGGCAAACTCATAGTCTTCAGGTTCGTCAATGTCAAAGGCGAGTTCGGGCAGTTCGGCGATTATCGCTTTGCACTCGCATCCGAGCAACTCCTCGCCACGCTTCACGATTTCGTCAACCGAAACGAGGAAGAGTTGACCGACCAAAGGCAAATGGCTCAAAACCCACTTGAGCAAGATTTTCCAACCCGCCATCTTGCCCAACTGCCAGCGAGATTTGCGGTATCGGATTGCTTGGTCAGCGAAAGCCACGATATTGGATAGCGCCCTCGCACGGAGCAAAAGCAAGTTTCCGCCCGTCAAAACCCCCTCCTTCAATCTGGCACAAGTTCTGCGAACCTTCTCCGAGCCGAAAAGTCGCTGAAACGAAGCCATAGGGACAGCCAAGTAAACGATGTCTGCCCCACTCGCTATCGCAGCATCAAGAAACTCCCGCAAACTTTGTTCCGTGACGAAGGGCATATCGGCGGCGCAAAGCAAAAGGTAGTCGTCGGGTTGCGGTTGAATGACATTTATGCCGAGTTTGGTGTTGGTCCACAAATCGGAAGACGCTTCAACTTTGATGAGCGGTTCGGGCAAGATTTCCAAAACGGCATTTGGTCCGACGACCGCAATTTGATTCACTTGTTGAAGGCTTTGCAAAGCGTTGACGATGCGCAGGACGATTGGCTTTCCGTTGAAAGTCAAAAGCGCTTTCGGCTTGTTGACCCAAGTTGCCACTCCGCCAGCCAGCACGACAGCCTTCACGCTTTGCGATGCCATTCTTCACGCCACTCCTTTTCCGCAACCTCGCTGCCCTCTTCATCTTGACGAGAAGTTTGCTCGCTCAGCGCTTCAAAACTCTTCGCCATTCTGTTCCACTGAGTTCGTTTCCTTTGCCGACCTTGCAGGAACTCAAAAGCTGACCATTGCCGCCAAAGAGCGTAACAAAGCATCACCGCAAAACCAGTTTCAGCGATTCGTTCCATGAAGATTGCTCCCGGCAAAGGAGCAACTTGGTTGCCGAGCCTAAGGATTTCCCTGAGCGCCAGCAAGATGACCCCAAAGACGATGAACTGCCACGCCCGACCCAATTCGCCGGCACGCAACAAAGCGTGCAGCCGCACGCCATACCAAAGCGCCAACAAAGTCAAAACCAGCAAAAGCAAGTCAACGATTGTCACAAGGTTCATTCAACAATTCACCGCCGTGTTGGCAACGATGTCTCTCTTCCAGACCCAAAGCCCGTAGCGCAGCCCGACCGTATCTACCTGTTCTGGCAATTGTGACCTAACCCCGTCCAGCCATTCGGCGATGAAGGGAGCACCGACGAGATGCCCCAAAGTTGCGTGGGCGACGCCAACGAGTGTCCTCGCAAACAAAGCGAGGTCACCGAGAGTCTGCCACCAACGATGTCGGCTGACCAAGTTCAAATCCTGAAACTGTAGCGGAATGTTTTGCCGCATCAACCACTCGTTGAGCCAGTTGACAAAAACTTGGCAGAACTGCCGCCCCATCAACTTTTCCATCTCCGCCAGAAGTTGTTGGACGAAAGAGCGAACTGCCCGCCAAAGCATCGCTTCCTCATCACGAACCAATCGTTCCAGCGGGATGGGCTTGCTGCACTGCGAAAGTGATGAGAGGGAAGAGAAGCCAAAAAGTTTCGGCAACTGCGATTGAGCAGCCTTGACTAACTCTGGGTCAAGAACTTTGCCGGCGAAACTTTGCAGCCGCTCAATGGCTTGGGCTGGGCTTAGTGGCGGGCGATACCACCTCGGCGTCAGCGAGGCGCTGACTACTTCTGCGACAGCAACAATCCTTCCCCAAAGTGGCGTTTCATCGCCTTTCTTTCCAAACGGGTAACCTTTCCCGTCAAACCGCTCGTGGTGATGGCGGATGGCTTCAACAATCTCGGATGGAAGGTGCATCGCAAGGGTAATTCTCGCCCCCGCCGAGGGATGGCGCTGAACTTGCGAATACTCTTCCTCGGTCAATGGCTTTGGCTTTTGAAGCAACGACGCAGGCAAGGTGAGTTTCCCGACATCGTGAAGGAACCCAGCAACGCCGATTTGCTCAACCTGCTTTTCGGGCAAGGTCAAAGCCCTTGCGGTCAGCGCTGCAATTTTCCCCGTCAACAATCCGTGTTCAATTGCCCAAGGCTCTTGCTTAGCGACCGTTGACAAAAGTTGCCAAAACTTCGGTTCTGGCGGCTCTCCCCAATCCCAGCAAAAACCTGTCATTTTCGCTCACCACTCCGAATGACTATGCTTTGGCGGACGGTGCGAGCCAACTGGCACCAAGCAGCGACTGGCTTGACAGTTTCCAATGCCTGTTTTGCCGTTTCTCGGTCAAAAAAGATGCCGAAAACAGTTGTGCCGCTGCCCGACATCGCCGCTGCCACCGCACCTGCCGCCATCAATCGTTGCTTCAATTCTGCCACATCAGGTATCCGGGCGGCTATGAGATGTTCAAAGGCGTTCGTGACGAGCCGTTGGATGGTTTTTTCGTCCCGCCGCCACAACGCCGTCACCAACTTGCTTGGGTCAACATCAACATGAACGGGCTGAGCGTCCCAGAGGTCAAAAGCTTCTTTCGTGGGCATGTCAGCGTAAGGTTTGGCGAGAACGAGCCAGAAGGTCGGGAGCGTGACCGGTGTCAAGATATCGCCAATCCCTTCAACGATGGCAGCGCCGGTGGGAGCGAGGAAGAACGGGACATCGGCGCCAATCCGTGCAGCCAAAGGGACCAACTTTCTCCACGACCACCGCAATCTCCAAATTCGCCTCAACGCCAAAAGCATACCTGCTCCGTCGCTGCTGCCACCGCCCAAGCCTGCTTGGGCAGGGATTGATTTTTTGAGCGTCACCGAAATTTTCAGTGGCTTGCCCGTCATTTCAGCCAACAAATTCGCTGCCCGAAAAACAGTGTTGCGTTCGTCAAGAGGTGTCCCACTTTGGTCGGTCAAGGAAAAGTGAGTTGAATGTTCAACGACCAATTCGTCCCAAACGCTGACAGCAGTCATCAGAGAACGAAGGTCGTGGTATCCGTCGGGTCTCTTGCCGACAATTTCCAAGCACAAATTCACTTTGGCTGCGCAGCGAACAATCTTTCGCCCTTCGCACCTCAAATCCCTTGCACCCTTCCCACAATCCGAGATCAGAGTTCAGCACCCCCTTCCTGCACCCCGTCAGAACCCAGCACCCTGCTTTGCAACTCTTTCGCAGCCGAAACGATGATTTGTGCAGTCAAGTCAATTCCGAGGGCAGCGACATTCAAGACCATGTGGTAAAGCGACGGGTCGTTCCAATCTATGCCGTAGAAGTGCCGCAAGTATTCAGCCCTTCGCTTGTCTTCTGCGATGATTTTTTGCTTTGCCTTTTCTGGCGGGATGTTTTCGAGTTGCGAGAGCCTTTTGATCCGCCAATCCAAAGGGGCAAAGAGCCTGACATGGAGAGCGCCAGGAAAATCCTTCAGGACCATCATCCCGCCACGACCGATGATTACGACTCGCCCTTTCTGAGCCAGTTTTTTGAGAGCCACTTGGGTGAACTTGAGGCACTCCTCGTGGTCCAAGACCTTCCCGCCTTCACGCTGCCATTGCTCCCTTGTGGGCAGCCAGAATGGAGTTTCCTTAAGCGGTCCTGGCGACCAAGTTAACGCTTCTTCGGGAGTTGCAAACTTCACCAAAGTCCGCAGAAACCGCTCAATGGGCGAAAGACAAGCCTCATCGTATTTGGCGACCTCTTCCTCGCTCGCTTGAGCCTCAGCCGCCACATGAGCCAGAAGTTCTTTGTCAACGACCTCGTAGCCCAGCGCTTCGGCAACCTTCGCCGCAATTTCGTTGGCAGCACAGCCAAACTGTCGGCTAATGGTAATGACGCCCATGTTGAGCCCCTCACTTCGTGGGAGAATTTCACCCGCAACACAATTTTGAATTCGCCTCAAAGGAAACCGCAACAGCCTGCTTTCGTTTGGAGAAACGATAACTGCCGCCCGAAATTCCATCATGTGTGTAAGCGTGCAAGCGTGCAGGCGTATAAGCGTGTATGAGTGCACAGAAATGGTGCGGAGTGCTGAGTGCGGGGTGCAAACCTTTCAAGATTTTTCTGCCCATGCCACTGGCTTTAGCCAGTGAGGGACAAGGGACATGGGATTTGACAGATTTCTATGAGCGTCGAATTCATTCGGCGAAAAATTCTGGAGGGCGCATCTCTCAATGCGCCGAAAAATTTTTCGACAGTGCAGGAGCACTGCCCTCCAAAACTATTCGCCACTCGCTACTCGCCATTCGCTACCGTTTTCCTGTTGAAATTGGTGGTTCGGTTGCTGCATCATTAGTTTGTGTCCTGTGTCCCACTTGAGCGGGGCGATGAGCATGAGAACGATGAAGAGGCTTGAAACGACGCAAAGGATTTTGAAGGAATATCTCGGTTCTGACCATGCCATCGTGCAGTTGCATCGCCAAACCGTTAGTTTCATCTCAGCCGTTCACGGTGCGCCTTTCGTCCCAAGACACTCAGCCCAGCAGGTTCTTTCCCAAATCGTTTCCGAAAACTCGTCTGCAACTGTTTTGCTTTACGCTCCTGCAGGTTTCGGCAAGACGACTTTGCTTTCCAACTGGGCGCTTTCGTTGGATTGTGCGTTGGCAGTTCACTTTTTCTCCCGTGCACCTGAGTTTTTCGGTTTGGCTTCAAATCCTTCCTTCGCCTTTGCCCACCTTGTCGCTCAAGTTTTCGCCATCAAACAAATTTGGGACGAGGGGAGAGGGACGGGGGACGAGGATTTCAAAGGCTTTTTTGAATGGCGATTGACTCTCCCAGAAACTCAAGAAGAGCGTGCCAATTTGCTGAAGGAAGCGGTTGCTTCTTTGAAAGTCCCGAAGGGCGAAAGGTTGCTGATTTTGCTGGACGGCATTGACGAAGCTGACGAACCTTTCCCTTCGCCCTTTCCTGACCAACTTCCCGAAGGCGTTTTCGTTGTCGTCTCGGCTCGTTGGGACGGGCAAAGCGAGATGCCTTACCTTCGTGGCTGGAACTTTGACGCCCAAGTTGAACTGGGATTGATGGACGAAAGGGAGATAGTTGATTGGCTCAAAGTCTATGGAAACGGCGAACTGGCGGGTCTTGCGAAAGATGACGAATTTGTTGTGAAACTCAAGAGAGCGACTGATGGCTTGCCACTGTTTTTGAGGTTCGTTTTGGAAGACTTGGCGGAAAAAGTCCGTCAGGGCGAAATATTTGGCGAAATTGAAGTCCCGCAAGGTTTTTCCGCTTACATCCGAGAGCAAGTTTCAAGGATTGTCGCTTCTTCGTGGGATGGAATTCCACTAACCGACTTGATTGCCTTGCTTTCAGTCGCGAAGGGAGCAATAAGGCAAGACGAGGTTGCGCAAGTTTTGGGCACACCTTCGGAAACACTTTCGCACCTTCCCAACATCATTGCGAGGTGGCTTCGCATCGGAAAGTTGAAAGAGGGCGGCGGGCAAATCTTTTCCTTCGTTCATCCTTTGCTTGCGATGGAGTTCGCTAAGGCGATGGGAGAGAAGGCTCGAGATGCCGAAATGAGGTTGATGTCTTGGTGCGAAAGGTGGCGGGAGCACAAAAGCGAATATGCGCTGAGATACTTTGACGAGCACTTGAAAGACGCAGGCGAAAGGGAAAAGTTGTGGCAATTGGTGATGGATGACGAGTGGGCAAATTTGAGGGCTGAAGTTTCCCTTGATGAGCCTGAGTTGACTTTGAAAACGGCGAGGTTGGGTTTGGATGCTGCCGTTGAAGTTGAGGACGCTGCGATGATGGCGAGGATGCTACTGAGGCATGTGAAGTTGTTGGCAGGACAAGAGAGCCCAACGGAAGCGTTGAGGCGCGGGAAAGTTGAAAGGGCATTGAAATTGGCTGAGTTGGCGATGGAACGAGATGCAACAGTCGGGATAGACTGGCACTTGATTTTGGCTTGGAATTTTTATCGGCGGGGAGAGATTGAAAATGCGAGGAGGGCGTTGAGGCAACTCCTCCAAACTTATCGGAAGGAAAGCATAGTGCCTGAGCGGGATTTGCGAACCCAGATTCTTTTGCATTTGAGTGATTTGCCTGAAGCCTTTGATGTGGCTATGCTGACGCTGCGTGACCAGAACAAAGGCAATTTAGCATCGACATGGGCAAAGGAGGGCAAGTGGGAAAAAGCATTGAAATTGGCAAGGAGCATGGAGCGCGATTTCGTCCAAGCCAAAGTCTTGAGCGAAATTGCTGCTGAGATGGTGAAAGCGGGGATGGTTGGTGAGGCGGAAAAGTTGTTTGCGGAGGCAGAACAAATAGCGATGGCAGAGCAAGAGGGAGAGGCTTTAGTCTACGCAATGGAAGCGTTAATTAAAGCCTTTTGGGAACTTGGATGGAAAGAAAGAGCAAAAGGTTTGGTGGATAAGGTCATCAAAGTAGTGCAAAAGCGAAAGGCGATAGATGTGGCAGAACCACTGATCGTGTTGGCGAAAACGCTCGCAGAACTTGGTGAAACAACTGGAGCGGAAAAATGCCTGAAATTGGCGGAACAAAAAGTGAAGGAGATTGAAGATGATTATCTGCGGTTAAGTGCTCTGGGGTTGGCTTCGGCAGTTTGGGTTAATTTGAGGCGAAGAGATAAAGTGGAGAGAAACTTGAAGCAAATTCTGTCCGAACAAACCAGCATTTTTGCCTATTGCTCAGCAGAAAGTCTTTGGAGAGTTGCTGAAAAGGCTTTGAAAGTGAGTTGGAAAGATTGGGCAAAAGAACTTGTGCAGGAAGCAATCAAATTCGCTCAGAAAGTCGCAGACAAATATGAAAAGGCTAAGGTGTTATTGGATGCTGTCAAAGTGATGGTTAAGGCTGGGCAATTGGATGAAGCAAAGGCTTTATTGTCAGAAGAAAGCGAAGAATGGATGCGATACATAATTTTGAGTGGAATTGCTGAAGGCTTGGCGGGAATGAGACGATATGACGAAGCGATTGAAATTGTTGACGGAGTTGAGACACCTTATCCTAAAGGCAAAATTCTGGCTAATGTGGCGGAAGCAGCAGCAAGATTAGGAGACATTGAAAGGGCAAGACAAATTTTTGAGAGAGCGAAACAATCGGTGAGTTGTGCCGAAGATTTGGTGTTCATCAGCGAGCAACAGGCTGAAGTGGGGTTAGTTGAAGAGGCTGTGGAAACGATGGAACGCTACCTTGTCCTTGAAGCAATTGAACACTCCAAAAACCGCTGTGAAGCCCTTGCAAGGGTAGCAGAGGTTTTGATTGAAGCAGGACAAATTGAAGATGCTGAGACAATAGCAAATGCCGTCAAAGACGAAGAATGGAAGGCGTGGGTTTTGGGACGCCTTGCTGTTGAATTTGAAACATTAGGGCAAAGGAGAAAGGCTGAAGAAGCGTTGAGATGGGCAGTAAAGGCAGCAATAATGTCTCAAGAGAGAGATGCTGTTGTCAATGAACTTCTTTTTCGTTCGGCTTTAGATTTGGGTTGGAGCGAAGCGATAGACATAGCCCTTTCCGAAGTCACCACTTCGGTAAAGGCTAAGTTTCTTAGGGCTGGGTTTCTTGATGAGGTCAAAAGACTTTTTGTGGAGTTTATGGCAGACAGAGGTCTGACTGAAAAAGCCTTTGAATTGGCTCAGTCCATCGTTGACCCCGAACTTCAGGCATGGGCTTTGGTGGCAGTGGCGAAAGCAATTGGGAAAGCGGGGGATAAAAAGCGAGCAGAAGAGTTGCTTGAGTGGGCTTGGCAAATCGGTGAACAAAGCCATTATTCATGTTGTCTGCAATGTGAAGTTATCAAAATTTTTGCTCAATTGGGCGATTGGGAAAAGGCAATGTCGAGGTTGGAGAAAATTAGAGGATGCACCTATGATTATGATTGGGCAACAAAATTCTTGGTAGAAGAAGCAGTAAAGCAGGATAGGTTAGATTTGGCTCGGAAAGTTTTGAGCAAGCGAAAAGAGGATGAATATGTTGAAGTTTGGACAAAGTTTATTGAGGCTCTTGCGGAAACTGGCGACGAAGAAGTAGCGAAAACAGAATTTGAGGCTGCAAAGAAATGGGCAATAAGGTTGAAGGATAAAGAAACAAGGAATAAGGCACTCGAAGGACTTGTGGTGATAAGTGCGAGGTTAAGTTGGGTGGAAGAAATTGAGGATTTGCTTGAGGCTATAGATGATGAGGAAGCACGAAAATCTGCCCTTGAACTTGCCATTTGGAACTGCAAAAAACCTGAGGCGGCAGAGTATTTCGCTCAGCGACTTAATGACCCTGATGCTTGGTGCTTGGTTGGGGAAATGTGCGTTGAGACTGGGCAAAAGGAAAAGGCTTTGTCGGCTTTCAGAAAGGCGCTGCAATTGGCTGATAGGCAATCGGTAACCAAAGTGGCAGAGAAGATGATCGAAGCAGGATTCTTTGACGAAGGTGTCAAGTTACTGGAAGGGCGACGATTGGATGCATCTACACTGCACCATGTGCTTGATGTTTTGGCTCAAAGGGCTGAACGCAAAAACTTTTTGAAGTTGCTACCGCAATGTCGGTGGAGTGGCAATTTAGCCTATCGGGCTTGCGGTTGGTTGGCGAAGTTGTATCCTGAAAGGGCGAAAGATTTGGCGCATGAAATTTTGAACGCTTGAAGCGTCCACACCAAGCACCCAAATCACGCACTAAGGACGGATTTCAGTGCGGTTATGAAGCGTTCAACGGTTTCGGGTGTTCCGATGTCAACACGCAGATGGGTCGGTAAACCGAAGGGTTCGCATGGTCGGACGATGATTCCCTTGCGGAGCAGAGCGTCGGCGACTTCCTTTGCGGGGCGTTGGACATCTACCAGCACAAAATTGGCTTCGGTCGGAACATATCTCAAGCCCAACTGCTCCAACCCGCGATACATCAATCGCTTGCTCGTCCAAACCGTCTTCCGAACTCTCTCAAGGAACTCGGTGTCGTCAAGGGCTGCTTCAGCCGCTGCTGCTGCGATACTGCTGACATTGAAAGGCTCACGGACTTTGAGCAAGTGCTGTGCGATTTCGGTTCGTGCAAACCCGTAGCCAACCCTTAAGCCAGCGAGCCCGTAGGCTTTTGAGAAAGTCCGCAAGACGATGACGGGGTAACCTTCTCGGACATAGTCCAGCGATTTCGGGTAGTCGTAAGACTCAACGAACTCGGCGTAGGCTTCATCCAAAACGACGATGACGCCTTCAGGAATTTCGTCCAGCAGCGAACGAATTGACCTATCCCGCAAAATTGTCCCTGCAGGGTTGTTGGGGTTGTCAATGAAAACAACTTTCGTCCGCTCAGAAATCGCTTCAAGCAAACCTGCGACATCGTGGATGTAATCTCGGAGCGGGACTTTCACGCAAACTGCGTCCATCAAGGTGCTCAAGATGTCATACATGACGAAGGATGGGGTGCTGAAAACAACTTCATCGCCGGGCTCGACAAAAGTTTGAACGATGTGCAACAGAATTTCGTCTGAGCCTCGCCCAAGCAAAACCCAATCGGGTGGGACATTGTAGACCGAAGCGATTTTCTGGCGGAGTCGAAAGTAGGAGTCATCGGGGTAGCGGTGGGCTTCAGGCAAGACTTTCATTGCCGCTTCAATAGCTTTCGGCGACGGTCCGAGGGGATTCTCGTTTGATGCGAGTTTGATCACTTCCGTCAACCCTAACTCCCTTTGAACCTCTTCAATGGGTTTGCCAGGCACATAAGGCTTAAGCCGGTGCACAGCCTTCCTGACCCGACTTGCCCAATCCATTCCCCATTGCCCCTTTCCTTATGCGACTGCCGGTGCTGGAGCAGTCACGGTCGCTTGCAATTTTTCGTGGAAGCCTTTTATCGCCACTGGCAAAACTTCATCCATGTGCCTCACGAACACGAGTTGCAGTTCCTTCAAGATTTTCGGCGGCAGGTCTTGCAAGTCCTTCTCGTTCTCTTTGGGCAGTATGACGACTTTCAAGCCGGCACGGTGTGCGCCGATGAGTTTCTCCTTGATGCCGCCAACAGGAAGCACTTTGCCACGCAAAGTTATTTCGCCCGTCATCCCAACTTCCCTTCGGACAGGCAAACCAGTTATAGCCGAAACGAGAGCGACCGCAATGGTTATTCCCGCTGAAGGTCCGTCTTTGGGAATTGCCCCTGCCGGGACATGGATGTGAAGGTCGGTTTTCTCGTTGAGTTTATCGGCGAGACCCAACCGTGCTGCAACGGACCTTGCGTAAGTTATTGCAGCCTTCGCTGATTCCTGCATGACTTCGCCAAGTTGTCCTGTCAAGACCAGTTTCCCACTACCTTCCAGCAAAACGACTTCGACGGAGAGGACATCACCACCGACACCTGTCCAAGCCAAAGCCGTTGCGACGCCGACTTCATCTTGCTCTTCCGCTTCGCCCAGACGGAACTTGGGCGGACCGAGGAACTTGGCAATGTTGCTGGGAGTCACTTTGACGGAAACTTCCTTCCCTTTAGCCACTTGCACAGCGACTTTGCGCATGATTGCTTGAATTTGACGCTCCAAGTTTCGAACCCCCGCCTCTTGGGTGTAGTGCCTGATAATCTGCCGCAGGGCAGGTTCTGTTATGCGCAAGTGTTCGCGCTTCAAACCGTGACTTTCAAGGTTCTTCGGGATCAAATGCCGAATGGCGATTTGGACTTTTTCGTCTTCGGTGTAGCCGGGGAAGTTGATGATTTCCAATCGGTCTCGGAGAGCCGGCGGGATTGTGTCAGTGACATTGCCTGTCAGGATGAAAAGCACTTCGCTCAGGTCAAAAGGCACTTCAATGTAATGGTCGCTGAAAGCGTTGTTTTGTTCGGGGTCGAGGGCTTCCAGAAGAGCAGCCGCTGGGTCGCCACGCCAGTCAACGCCCAACTTGTCAATTTCGTCCAGCATGAAGACGGGGTTTTTAGTTCCAGCCTGTCGGATGCCTTGGATTATCCGCCCCGGCAAAGCGCCGACATAAGTTCGCCTGTGACCTCGGATTTCAGCCTCGTCTCTAATTCCGCCCAAACTCATCCGGACGAATTTGCGTCCCAACGCCCTTGCAATAGACTTCCCGATGCTTGTCTTCCCGACGCCGGGTGGTCCAATGAAGCACAAAATCGGTCCCTTCGTCTTATCCGTCAACTTGCGGACAGCCAGAAACTCCAAAATCCGCTCCTTGACATCTTTGAGCCCATAGTGGTCTTCGTCCAGAATTTGCTGTGCTCGTTCAATGTCCAAGTTGTCTTTGGTGCGCTTGTTCCAAGGCAAACCCAGCAGCCAGTCCAAGTATGTCCTAATTACACCCGTTTCGGGCGACATGGGCGGGATTTTTTCAAGCCTCTCGATCTCTTTCAATGCCCTTTCCCTTGCTTCGTCGGGCAACTTCAACTTCGCCACCTTTTCCCTCAACTCTTCGACTTCGGCGGCGAAAATGTCTCGTTCGCCTAGCTCCTCCTGAATCGCTTTCAACCGCTCTCGCAAGATAAACTCCCGTTGACTTGCGCTGACACCTTCCTTGACCTTGCTTTCAATGCGTCGCTCCAACTCCAAAACCTGCAATTCCCGTTCCAGCAAGACGGCGAGTTTCTGCAACCTCTCTTTGGTCGAAAGCGTTTCCAGCAGTTCCTGTTTCTCCGATGGCTTCAGTTCAAGCAGAGAGCCAATCAGGTCGGAGAGCCGCATTGCGTCTTCCACGGTGCTAAGCGTCATCAAGACATCTGGTGGAAGGGAGCGGCTCCCTTGAACCAACTGTTCGAACTTCTGCCTGACCACCCGTTCCAGCGCCATAGTTTCGGCATCTTGTTCGTAAGTTTCGGGCAACTCTTCCACAACAGCGAGGTAGAAAGGTTCAGTGCGGGCAATTTCGACTAAGCGCGCCCTGAAGCGACCTTCCGCCAAGACGCGGACATTTCCGTCCGGCAACCTCATCGGCTGAAGTAGGTCGGCAACTGTTCCGATCTCATATAGGTCCGCCTGCTTGGGTTCCATTATCGTCGGGCTTCTTTGCAGGACCATGAACACGGGTGAATCGTTCGCGAAGGCTTCTTCCATCGCCCTGAGGGATTTTTGCCGACCAACGAGGACCGGGGTAATTGCCCCCGGGAAAATGACTAACTCGGGAAGTGGGATCATTGGCAAAGCGTAGGTGGGTCCTTGGGTCTGAGCAGTTGTATTTCCTCGCTCGTTCGCTTCCTTCGTCTCCTTCGAGTTTTCTGGTTTTGCTTGCTTCATGACTCAAATCACTCCCTTCAGTGAGCGAACATGGATTTCACGCTGTTTCCCGCTTTTCCCAAGTTTCCCCCTCGCTCAAAAGCAGCGGCTTTTTCCGCTGGCGAACCGTCTCTTCGGTTATGACGCATTGCCTCACACCTTCCAACGATGGCAAATCAAACATCACATCGAGCATGATTTCCTCGATGATAGCCTTTAACGCTCTTGCTCCCGTTTTGCGTCGGATGGCTTCCTCGGCAATGGCTTCCAATGCTTCGGGCGTCACGATTAGTTCCACACCTTCCGCCTCGAGCAGGGCTTGATACTGCTTGATGATAGCGTTTTTAGGTTCGGTCATCACTCTGATCAGGTCTTCTTTGGTCAGCGGGTCAACTACGGCGATAACCGGCAATCGCCCGATAAACTCGGGAATGAAGCCGTATTTGAGCAGGTCTTCCGGCATGACATAGTTGAGCAAGTTGCCTCGTTCCTCTTTGCTCCTTATCCTTGCCCCGAAGCCCATGCTGTTTTCCTTCAACCGTGCTTCAATGATTTTGTCCAGCCCATCAAAAGCGCCCCCGCAAATGAACAGTATGCCTGTCGTGTCCAACTGGATGAACTCTTGGTGCGGGTGCTTCCTTCCACCTTGTGGCGGGACATTGGCAATCGTGCCCTCAAGGATTTTCAGCAATGCTTGTTGGACGCCCTCGCCTGAAACATCGCGGGTAATTGAAGGGTTGTCAGCGGACTTGCGGGCAATTTTGTCGATTTCGTCAATGTAGACGATGCCGTGTTTCGCTGCCTCTAAATCCCAGTTGGCTGCTTGGATGAGCCTGAGCAAAATGTTCTCCACATCTTCGCCCACATATCCCGCCTCCGTCAAACTGGTCGCATCGGCGATAGCGAAAGGCACATCGAGCATCTTTGCCAGAGTCCGTGCCAGCAAGGTTTTGCCAGAACCTGTCGGTCCAATCAGCAAGATGTTGCTTTTCTCGATCTCAACACCGCTGTTGGGCGGCATCAGGATGCGCTTGTAGTGGTTGTAAACGGCGACGGAAAGAATCTTTTTGGCTCTGTCCTGCCCGACGACATATTGGTTCAGGAACTCGTAAATCTCTCGCGGCTTCGGCAACTTCATCGGTCTAAAAGTGCTTGTCCTCTGATGGGTGCGGTAACCGCTCTTCCTCTCTGTTCCGGACAGTCCGAGCATGTCATAGCAGGTTTGAACGCAGTCGGCGCAAATGTTGACTCCACCGGGTCCGAGTATCATGCTCGGAACTTCGTCTTTTCGCCGAAAGCAGAAGGAACATCTTGGGTTGCTTCGGTCTTCGCTTCCGAAAAGCGGCATCTTTCGATCGCCTCCGTGAAGGCAAAATTTTAACGCAGTCTATTGAACTTATCGGGCGTCAAATTCGCGTCCCTTCATTACTCCGTTCGTCGCTCCAAGACATGGTCAACCAAGCCGTATTCCTTCGCCTCGTAAGCGTCCATGAAGAAATCTCGTTCGGTGTCTTTCTCAATTCGCTCCAACGGCTGTCCCGTGTGGTAGGCAAGGATGCGGTTGATGGTGTCCTTGACCTTCAAAATCTCGCGTGCGTAGACCTCCACATCTGCTGCTTTGCCCTGAACTCCTCCCCAAGGTTGATGGATCATAATGCGGGCATGAGGTAACGCGTAGCGTTTGCCCTTTGCGCCAGCCGCCAGCAGAACTGCTGCCATGCTGTATGCGTGACCGATGCAATAGGTAGCGACATCGGGCTTGATGAACTGCATGGCATCGTAAATTGCCAAGCCAGCGTCAACGGAACCACCAGGGCTGTTGATGTAGAGGTCAATGGTCAAGTCTGGGTCTTCCTTTTCCAAGAACAGCAGTTGGGCGATGACCACATTGGCAACTTGGTCTGTAATTTCGCCGCCCAAAAACACGATGCGATTTTTGAGCAGGCGAGAATAAATGTCGTATGCCCGTTCACCTCGCGGTGTCTCTTCGATGACCCAAGGTATGAGCATTGCTTCTCCCTCCTTTGACCGAGACTTTTCGCTGTGCTTCAATTTTCACCGCGCAAAATTTCGGCGACAACTTGCCGCCACGAAGTGGTTGGTCGTCCAAGTAATTGGCTCAATTGATGGCTTTCGTCGTAGAGTTCATCTCGAGCGATTGCGCTCTCGATGGAAGCGAGAAAACGGGCAAAGGGTTCAGGGAAACCGACATCCACCAACCACCTGGCGTAATCTTCCTGCGAAACCTCGCGATACGAAATCTCCCTTCCCGTCAATTTGGAAATCTCGGACGCGAGGTCTCGCATCGTGAAGGCTTCATCGCCCGCCAGTTCGTAAATTTTGCCGACATGTCCGTCAGTTGTCAGCACAATCGCCGCTGCCTCTGCGTAATCCCTTCGCGGTGCCGATGAGATGCGACCGTTGCCCGCGCTGGTGACAAGTTCACCCTTCGCTGCGACCGCTTTAATGATCGGCGCATAATTCTCGGTATACCAGCCATTCCTGAGAATGGTGTAATTCAGCCCAGAAGCAACCAGCAACCTTTCTGTTTGGCGATGTTCTTCCGCGACGATCCCGAGCTGTGACCTGTCAGCGTGTAAGACACTGGTGTAAACGATGACCTCTACACCCATTTTCTTTGCCGCTTCTATTGCGTTTCGGTGCTGCTCAACCCTTCTTCCCACTGCCGGCGAGGAAATTAGCAAAAGTTTGCTGACACCGGAGAAAGCTTTCTCCAAGGTCTCAGGGCGGTCATAATCTGCCTCTCGAGTCTGGACTCCTCGTTGAGCCATATCAACCGCTTTTGAGGGGTCGCGGACAGCCACAACAATTTCGCTTGCAGGCAACCTTCGAAGCAGAAAATCTACGACCTTGCGACCAAGTTGACCAGTTGCAGCGGTAACACAGAGCACTACCGTTCACCTCGTCGGTTCCAGTCTACAAGGCGAGGGTGATTGAATCACCCGTTGCTGCTTGCATCCGCATTCGTTTCGGGAGTTTCCTCACTTTCAACCCACTCAGCCGTTGTCAGGACCAAGTCCATCACTCGCTGTTCCAGAAGGCGGCGGCGAAGCGAAGTGATTTCCTCATCACTCAGTTCGCGCTCTTCTCCCACGAGTTGAGCGATTTCTTCGTCGCTGACGGTTATGCCTTCTCGTTCCGCTATTGCTTCCAAGATAAAACGCAACTTCAAAGTCCGTTCGGCATCGGGTCTCAGTTCGTTTCGGTATTCATCCAAAGTTCTGCCCTGCCTGTCGAGCCAAACTTCAAGCGACAAACCTTGCTGTCGGAGAGAGTTGGCTGTTTCGGCGACAAGTTCGTCAACGAAGCGCTCAACCAACGCGTTGGGCAAGGTAACTTGGCAATTTTGGAGCAACGCATCTTCCGCTTGAACTCGTTCCGAAGCGCGTGCTGCTCGTCTCAGGCGATTTTCTAACTCGCGCTTTAACTCCTCCTTCAACGCTTCCACGCTTTCCAGTCCCAATTCTTGCTGGACAACTTCATCGGTCAACTCGGGCAGGATTTGTCGCAAAACGCCTTCAACCGCGAATATGACCCGAACGGTTTTCCCTGCCAGTTGAGGGTTTTGGTAATCGGCAGGGTAAGTGAAAGTGAACTCTCCTTCATCGCCCTTCTTTTTGCCCACAAGGTTCTGCGGCAGAGGCGGTGTCCAGCCCGACGAACCAGCCACGAATGTCCCGCTTTGCCATTGTTCGCTTGGTTCCTCGCCCTCCTCAAGAACTTGGTAGCGAACCCTCACGCGATCCCCTTCCAGTGCAGGCTCATCGGTTGGTTCGTAGCGAGCCAAATCTTTGCGAACTTCCTCAAGGGCTTCCTGAAGCATCTCCTCAGTGACTTGAACTTTCGCCCGCTTCAGTTTCAGCCCTTTGTAGTTACCCAGTTGCACTTCAGGCTTCGTGATTACTTCGGCAGTGAACCTCAAAGGTTGTCCCTCGTTGAACTGGACATCGCGCCATTCCGGCAAAACGATGGGTTCCAAATTGTGCTGCCTCAAAGCCTCCATCAAGGCTTCAGGCAGCAAATCTTCCAAGACTTGCTGCCGGATTTGCTCTTCCCCAACCCACCGCTTGATTAGTCCGGGCGGGACACGCCCTGGTCGGAATCCGGGCACCCTAACAGTTCGGCTCAGTTGACGGTAAACGGAATTCGTTACCCGCTGAACTTCCTCAGCAGGGACCTCAACTTGCAACTCAAAGACATGTGGCTCCTTTTGAGCGACTTGAACGCTTGCTAACTGCATCGTCGTCCCTCACTTCCTTCGTCAGTTTTTTCGGTTTGAGCGGCAAAAACATTTTAGCGACATCCGCCGGAAGATGATGAACAGGTTAGCAGAAGTTTCGCTTACTCCGCCTTCGGTTGACTGAACCGAGTGGCACAGACGAGGCTTTCGTGCCTAAATTTGTGTCTGGGAAAAACTTGCGAAGGGGTGATGAGCGATGTTGAGGCGAATGGGGCGAAGAGAGTTTTTGAAGAGTGCATCGGCTGCTGCGGCATTTGGAACTTTAGCGTCTCGCGTGAACGCTCAAGCCAAAGAACTTCGCTGCGCTTTCATCGGTGTTGGCGGGCGCGGGATTTCCCTTCTCAGGGAGACCCTGAAGTTGCCAGGCGTTAGAGTTGTTGCTATTTGTGACATCAACGAGCAAAACCGCAACCGGGCTGTCGCTATCGTCCAAGAAGCGCAAAAGCACCGTCCAGAGGCTTTGGGTGACAAGGGAGTTTTCCACTACCGTGACTTGCTCGCTCGGGACGATGTTGACTGCCTCGTCATCGCAACCCCATGCAATTGGCACGCAACGATGTATGTCGATGCGCTGAACGCCGGCAAACACTTCTATGGCGAGAAGCCCATTGCTATCACGATGAACGAAATCCGAGCGATTTTGGAGGCGCGGAAGAAAAACCCGAAAGTAGTGGTTCAAATTGGCTTCCAGTGGGGAGCCCATCGAGGTCGCGCTGATGTGGTCAAGAAAGTCCAAAACGGCGTAATCGGTGATTTGCTTGAGGGGCGATTTTACCGTTACAACAACTGGGGGAGTTTGGGGCGTTGGTTCAATAAGCGAGAACTTTCCGGCGATTGGATGTTGGAGCAAGCAGTCCACGAGTTCAATCTCATGTGGTGGGTGACAAGAAGCCACCCCACCGCTGCTTACGCAGTCGGGCGACGAAATGTCATTGAGCCCGATAACCCTGAACGAAATGTCACCGACTACTACACCGCTGTTTTGGAATACCCCAACGGTCTCATCGTTCACTACTCCCACGGTTGGATTAGCCCGCCGGGGTTCACTGGCATGGCTGCTCATTTCATCGGCACGAAAGGTGCCGTAGACTTGTTGGGCGCCTACCTCGTTTTGCGAGAGAAGGGCGAACGAATAAGCGGAGAAGGGCAACCCGGTGACACCCTTGAGCACCTTCAAAACTTCTTCGATGCGGTCCGAGCAGGAGACCCTAACATGGTCTACTGCGGGGTTGACAACGGTGTAGCTGCTTCCTATGTTGGCTTGCTAATTCGACTCTCTTTGGACAGAAAAAGGCGAGTGACCTTTGATGAGTTGATGCAACTCGACGACGGTTGGTCCCCGCTCGTGCCAACTTACTGACCTAAACTCAGGCGAAAGTCCATCGTGAGGGTATTCGAAAAAGGGAGGACGAGGCTTCTGCCGAGCCGAACATATCAGCAAATCGTGAAATGGGCAGGTTGGCAGATAGGTAGTTGGGCAGGTCGGAGGAATAGGCTCACTGGAAGGTTTGCCCTCCCATTGGCTCAATTTCCGAACTCACTCGTCCGTCGTTGACAACATGGCGTATCTGTGCTAACCTTTTTGCGGCTCAAGCAATGGGGCTTGAGCCAAGCAAGGCAATGGAGCCCTTTGACCCGTATCGTGCTTTTATCACGGTGCGAGGTCAAAGGGCTTTTGGCTTTTATGGGCTCGAGTTCGCGCGAAAACTTCAACGGAATGCGTGAGGTGTTCTAAGGTGAACTTGTTGCCGCTTTTCGCTTTAGGCGCTTTGCTGGTTGAAGTTGGGATGGGAAGAGCGAAAGGGGCTTTGCATTGCTCGGTCAAAGGTTTAACCGCATTCGCTGTCGGAGTTTTGCTCGGGGCTTTAGGGCGAGATTGGACAGATGCGATGCTTTGCGGGACAGTCGCTCTTTTGGCAACTGTCGGGCTCGGTGACCGAGTGACTTTGGCAGCAACGGTCTTCTTGGCAGCGGGCATCAGCATCGTTCACAAGTTGGTCGTAGTTTTTGACCGTTTTGTCGCCGCGTCATCAGCGACTTTTCTCCCTGAACCTTTCTCTGCTTTGAACGCAATGAAAAACTTGCTGGCAAACTTTTGGCAACCCGATTACGCCTTCGTTTGGTCAATCCACACTTTGGCTGGGGGTGCTGCTTTAGGTGCGCTGTTGGTTTCGGGACCGAGGGTTGGTCGCTATAACCGAAACGGGACCCCGACGGCAATTCCAGCCCACAGTTTGCCTTTGGCTGGGATCGGTGTTTTCCTGCTTTGGATTGGCTCGCAGAGTTTTTCCCAACCCATCTGGGATGCCGCAACCTTGAGTGCATTCGTTGCCTTGTTGTGTTCGTTGATCTGGACGAAATGGCGTTTCGGTAAAGTTGACCCTTCGTTCACCGTGACCGGATTTTGGACTGGCTTAGTCGCAGGGCTCGCCCTCGGCAAAGTCTCGTTCGCCCTTTCGGTCTTAACAGGAATTCTCAGCGGCATAGCAGCAGTTTCGGTCTCCCTAACCCTTGACCGACATTTCATTGACGATCCCGTTGGCATCGTATCGGCTGAGGGAATTGCGCCCTTAATTGGCTTGGCGGTCCAATGGGTTGGGAAGGTTTCCTTTTTGGGAGCAGGCTTCGCCAGTTGGGCTGTGTCGTTTTTAGTCGGCTTTTCAGCGGCTTGGGTAACGGGACGAATTTTGTCTGCTTTCAATTTGCTCCGACTCGCTCCAATGGACGAATTTTCTGGCGCAGATTTGCGCCTTTACGGAATCACTGCATACCCTGAGTTTGAAATGCGCGAGGCTTAACTAATCGGGTGCGGGGTGCGGAGTGCATAAAGCAAAAACACAAAAGGAGGGATTTGAAGTGGCTAAGCGTAACTTGAGGTCGCCGCAAGATGTCATTCGCATGGCTAAAGAAGCTGGGGTTCAAATTGTTGACTTGCGTTTCACCGACCTGCCAGGCACATGGCAGCATTTCAGCATCCCCGTTCGTGACCTGACGGAGGAACTCTTTGAGGAAGGCATCGGCTTTGATGGTTCGTCTATCCGAGGCTTTCAGGAAATCCACGAAAGCGACATGATTCTCGTCCCTGACCCTGACACCGCCTTCATTGACCCAGTGCTGGAAGTCCCGACGCTGGTGCTTATCTGCGATGTCTACGACCCTATAACCCGTGAACCTTACAGCCGCGACCCGCGCTACATCGCCAAGAAAGCGGAACAGTTTCTCGTCCAATCGGGCATCGCCGACAGAAGTTACTGGGGTCCTGAGGCGGAGTTTTTCCTGTTCAACGATGTCCGCTACGACTACAAAGCCAACGAAGGCTTTTTCCGGGTGGACAGCCGTGAGGGAATTTGGAACAGCGGCAAGGACGAGCAACCTAACTTGGGTTACAAGATTCGCCACAAAGAAGGCTACTTCCCTGTGCCGCCTTCGGATACGCTCCAAGATGTTCGCTCAAAAATTGTGCTGGCGTTGGAAAAAGCAGGCGTGCCTGTGGAAGTTCACCACCACGAGGTTGCGACAGCGGGACAATGCGAGATTGACCTTCGCTATGACACTTTGGTTCGGATGGCTGACAAACTTCAGGTCTACAAATACATCGTCAAGGTGGTCGCTCGCCAACACGGGTTGGTCGCTACTTTCATGCCCAAGCCAATTTTCGGTGACAACGGTTCAGGTATGCATACACACCAAAGTTTGTGGAAAGGCGAGACGAACCTTTTCTACGACGAAAGAGGCTACGCTCAACTTTCCGAAATCGCTCGCTACTACATTGGCGGTTTGCTCCGACATGCGCCTGCGTTGCTGGCATTTTGTGCCCCCACGACTAACTCGTATCGTCGGCTCGTTCCGGGCTACGAAGCGCCTGTCAACATCGCTTATTCCCAACGAAACCGCTCCGCATGTGTCCGCATCCCGGTTTACTCCCGAAGCCCGAAAGCTAAACGCGTAGAGTTCCGACCGCCTGATCCGTCATGCAACCCTTATCTGGCATTTGCAGCAATGTTGATGGCTGGTTTGGACGGAATAATCAACCGCATTGACCCAGGCGAACCCATGGACAAAAACCTTTACGATTTGCCACCCGAAGAACGCCGCAACATCAAGTCGCTGCCCGGTTCTTTGCACGCAGTCTTAGACGCTTTGGAGCAAGACCATCAGTTCCTTTTGCGAGGCGATGTCTTCACCCGTGATGTCCTTGAGGTTTGGATTGAAATGAAGCGCAAGGAAGCAGACGAAGTTAACATTCGCCCGCACCCCTACGAGTTCTACCTCTACTTTGATGTGTGACGGTTGCTTGAGGGAAGTTGCGGGTTTAAAGGTTGCGGGTTGTGTGAGTCAGCGTTTGTGTGTAACTGAACGCACAACGCTGAACGCACAACCCGCAACTTTCTTTGTGCAGCAAAATCTTAAGCGGGTGATGGTCATGGCAGCCATTGAGATTGCGCCGAGAATCGTTGTTGACGAAAAAGTCTGCTTCGGCAAGCCTGTCATAAAGGGAACAAGGGTGCCTGTCGTCGTTGTCTTGCATGAACTGGCGAACGGCATGAGCCCTGAAGAAATTGCCGAGGAATACGGCATCACGGTGGAAGATGTGAGGGCTGCTGTGCGCTATGCGGCAGCGATTGTCGCTAACGAAACCATTTATGTGACCAGTGAGCGATGATGTGGCGATTTTTTGTTGACGAAAGTTTACCAAACTTGGCTGTTCAAAGGCTCAGGGAAGAGGGCTATGTGGTTGAGAGCGTCCGCGAACTCAACATGCAGGGCGCTACCGACGAAGCTGTCTTTGCAGAAGCGCAAAAGCGGCAAGCAATCTTGGTAACAGGCGACGAGGATTTTGCTGACATAACTCGTTTTCCTACCGAAATACATCACGGCATCATTGTCGTTCGTTTGCAAGGGACGAAAGAGCAAAGGGTCGCAGCCCTATTGGGAGCCCTAAAGCAACTTCACGGGCAACCTTTGAAGGGCGTTTTAGTCATCGTTGAGTTGGGTCGTATTAGGGTGAGGAAGCAAGCGGGCATTTAACCGCAGGCAACTGCATGGAAGGTCGGTGATTGCCATGCCCTTTCGCAAAGGTTGGACGCTGATAGAGTTGCTGACCGTCATTGCTGTCATCGCTGTTTTAGCTGCAATTTTGCTGCCAGTTTTTCATCAAGCGAGGGAGAAAGCGAGGCAAGCCACCTGCATCAGTCAACTCAAGCAACTGGCATCAGCGACTTTGATGTATGCTCAAGACCACGATGAAGTTTTGCCTTGCTTTTGGGACTACTACGATGGCGAGGGCAAGTTCGGCGGCTGGATTTTCTACTCGACTTTTGGTCAATGCTTACCCGGAAACTTTGACCCATCCAAAGGCAGCATCTACCCATACATCAGGAACGCACCAATCTACACATGCCCATCGGACAGGTGTCGTCAAGGCAACAGTTACGCATGCAACGGCGCTTTGTCGCCAAATCCAGTTGCGAAGGTGGGTCCGGGTTTTCACTTCGGCTTACCGCTCGCTGCAATTCAGGAGCCAGCGAACATCATCTTGTTCACCGAAGAGGAAACAGGACACGGCAGCACCGATGACGGTCACCATTTGCCAGAAGGCAACTACCCAACCACCCGCCATCACGGTCGTTCCAATTTCGCTTTCTGCGACGGACATGTCAAAGCCTTGCTGCCAGATAATGTGCCAAGTCAAAGTTTCCGATACTGGCCTTGAAACGGTTAGCGGAACTTGCGTTAAACTTTTGTCGGACCGTCACATCTACAGTGAGAGGTGATGGGCTGTGCGGAGAAATTTGTGGCTTTTGTTAGGAGGGATGGTCATGGTGGCTTTTGGGTTGATGCTGGCAAATTTGCCGTCGGAGGAAGCAGGTGCGGAAGGGCAACAAGTTAAGAGGCTGATGTTCGTCAACTTGTCAATGGGCTTTCGGCACGACACAACAGCAACGGCAGCGGAAGCAGTTGTTCGGTTGGGTTGGCGCTCAAAACCCCGCTTCCTAACGACAGTGACCGAGGACACCGATTTGCTCGTCCCCGAAATCCTTCAGCGTTACGACGCCATCATGTTCTACACTACAGGCGAGTTGCCGATGAGCGACGCACAAAAGCAAGCTTTTTTGGACTTCATCCGCAACGGCAAGGGCTTCATCGGTGTCCACAGCGCAACGGACACCTTCTACAATTGGCCTGAGTATGGCGAATTGATTGGCGGTTATTTCGCTGGTCATCCATGGCACCAGACAATTCGGGCAATCGTTGAGGACAAAGAACACCCCGCAACGAAACACCTCGGCGATGTTTGGGAACTGAAGGATGAGATTTACACCTTCCGCAATTGGTCCCGTGAGAAAGTTCGCGTCCTGCTCAGCCTTGACCCGAGTTCCGTTGACATCTCGAAAGGCAACCGACCCGACCACGATTACGCCTTAGCGTGGTGCCGCTACTACGGGAAGGGACGAGTCTTCTACACCGCCCTCGGGCATGAGGAATACCTGTGGCGCGATGAGAAGTTCCTGCAACATTTGCTCGGCGGTATCCTTTGGGCTATGGGCGTTTTACCAGGCGATGCAACCCCGCGCCCCAAACCCCAGCGCTAACAACAGTGACGCTTCATGAGGCTTGACAAATTTCTGCAATTGACAGGTCTGGTCAAACGGAGGACTTTGGCGAAGGAGTTGTGCGACGCCGGTCGCATTAAAGTCAACGGCAAGGTCGCTAAACCTGCCACGGAAATTCGCGTCGGTGACTTGATCGAGGGCGATGTGGGTTGGGAACGCTGGGAAGTGAGAGTCCTTCAAATCCCGAAAGGGTCGGTGCCCGCAAATCGCCGTTCCGAGTTCGTTGAGGTGATAAGGCGGGAACGCATTTCGCTGTGGGAGGAGATCTGACTTGCCAAATCGGTTCACCTTTGCCTCACTATCCGCCTGATAGGCACCCATTCCGGCTTGACAAGTATGTCAAAAACCCTTCCGCGCCGGAAGATGCGAAGTTTCACTGCTTGATTGTTCCGCGCTGCTTTTCTGACGGCGTAGCGCAAATGGTTGGTGTCGCGAACCGCAGCATCGTTTATGGCGATTATCACATCGCCGCTTTTAAGCCCTGCCTTCTCGGCAGGCATCCCTTGTCTCACGCCGCTGATGAGCAAAGCCTTTTCAGCCGGAACGCCCAACTTTACCCGCTCGTTCTCCGGGAGCATTTCGTAGTTTACTCCGAGCAAGGGCATACGGACCTCTTTGTGTTGAAGGAGTTGCTCAACGACATCTTGCACCGTTTCAATTGGGATGGCAAACGCTATGCCCTGAGCGCCGGGTCGCATCGCTACATTGATCCCGACGACCTCGCCTTTGCTGTTGACCAATGCACCCCCACTATTTCCCGGGTTGATAGCGGCATCGGTTTGAATCAAATCGTCAAGGAAGATTCCCTCATCCCTCAGGCTTCTCCCTTTTGCGCTGACGACACCAACGGTAACCGTGTTGGAGAAACCGAAAGGATTGCCGATTGCGATTACCCATGCCCCTTCCTTGAGTTCCTCAGAAGAGCCAAACTTTGCCTCAGGTAAGTCGTGGGCTGGAATTTGCAGGACTGCTATATCGACATGGGGTTCGCTTCCGAGAACCTTTGCATTGAAGCGCCTGCCGTCCTTGAGGATGACGGTTAGGTTTTTCGCTCCCTCAGTGACATGGTAGTTGGTGACGATTAGACCCCTCTTACCGTCAAAGATGACCCCTGAACCTGCATTTTGTCCGCCGGGCAATCTTTCCTCGCTCTCAATGGACACGACCGCCTTCCCCACCTTTTCAACGATAGGCACCCAAAAGTCAATGGGAGAGGGTGGCGAGAGAATCTCTGGAACGCGCTCTATCTTAGGCACGGATACAGGTTGAAATGCGACAGGTTGGTTTTGATTGTTTTGCAAAACGACTTCCTGCCGTCCCATCCATCGCCCCAAATTGACCAGACCAGCGCCGACTAAAACCCCGATAAGCCAAAGCAATATTTCACGCCATGCGGCTCTTTCCCGCATAGGTTATCGCTCCCTCCGAAATCTATGTCTCCTCCCGGTTTGGTGGTGTGACAGAAATTTTGACGCGTTTAGCGATTGGGGCGCAACGCCAAACTTGGACAGGGAAAGAGCGCTGTCGGATAAACTCCTCCCACCTTTCAGCCACCAATTTTGCTGCTAACTGTTCCGCTTGCTCTTGAACCGCTTGCCAGAAGCGTTTCCTCAACTGATTGAGTTCTGCTTCCAGTTCCTCAATCCGAGCCATGAGTTTGAAAGCCACCTCAACGCCAGCCAGATTGACGCCCATGCGTTGGGTCAGTTCCTGAATCTTGCGAATTCGCTCTATGTCCTCTTCGGAAAAGAGCCTGTCGCCGCGCTCGTTCCTGCGGGGCTTAATCAAACCCAGCCGCTCATACATTCGCAGTGTTTGCGGGTGAGTGTTCAACATCCTTGAGACGACGCTTATGGAGTAAAACCTTTGCTCGGTTGACGGCTGAGCCTTTTTCCTCGGCATGGCTATCGACCTCCGTCGGCCGAAAAAGGTGTTCCGGAAATTGCTGGCGGTTGGCTCAGGTTCGCCCACAACAGAGACCGCTATAAGGTTGCCTAAACCTTGACCGAAATGCAAGAGTGGGGCTTTGAGGAATTCGGGTCTAAGTTTCGCCGACCTGAAGGGGCAGTCGTGTCAAACTTTTTGGGACAGGAGTCTGGGAACAGGAGGAACGAGCGATGGCAAGTTTGCGAATTGAGCCTGACAGTCTGGAAATTGAAGTGCCCGATGGCACTCCTTTGGTTAGGGCGCTTTGGCAAGCAGGTGTTCCCGTCGAAGCGCCGTGCGGTGGGTTTGGCGTCTGTGGTAAGTGTCTCGTCCGATTTTTGAAAGGTCATGTGCCAGAACCGACAGCCGAGGAAATCAGGCACTTGTCGGCGGCTGAGTTGCAAGATGGTTGGCGCTTAACTTGCAGGCATAAAGTTGAAGGCAACGCGGTCATTTTCGTCCCAGAGGGAAGCAGACCCGCAATCGCTCAAATTCTGACAACCGCCGTTGAACGGGAAACGAAATTGCAGCCAGCAGTCAAGCGATTTGTTGTCACTGTCCCGCAACCGTCGGTGGCTGACGAACGGAGTGATGTCCAGAGGCTTTTGGACGCCTTGAAGCATCAACATGGCTTGACCATCCCTGCCTCCTCACTTTCCCTCTCCGTTTTGCGCTCCTTACCCACAACCCTTCGCCAAAGCCAGCAAGTAGTTGTTACAGTTTACTCGGCTCACAGTCAACAAGTGTCCGTCCTTGAAGTTTCGCCGAGTTTTGAGACGAAGCGACCCTTGTTGGGCATGGCTTTTGATATTGGGACGACGACCATTGTCGGCTACCTAATCGATTTGGACACTGGTCAAGAACTCGCCTACGCTGCCCGGCTCAACCCGCAAGTTCAGTTCGGTGACGATGTGGTTTCCCGGCTCTGCTTCGCTATGGAAAATCCCAATGGCTTGCGTCAACTTCAGCAAGCCGTCGTTAGGGGCATGAACGAGATAATTGCCGAAAGTTGCCAAATCGTCAATGCGTCCCCAAGCGACATTTGCGAACTCGTTTGCGTCGGCAACACATCCATGTTGCATTTGCTTTTGGGCGTCAATCCTGAACCGATTGCCCTTGCCCCTTATGTGCCGGTGTTCAACGAACCCGTCACGGTTGAGGCTTGGAGGTTGGGGCTGAGAATTCATCCCAACGGCTTTTTGACAACGCTTCCGTGCGTGGCTGGCTACATCGGCGCTGACACTGTGGCTGTCGTTTTGACCCATCTTCACGAACCTGACGGTGAGCCTGTCGTTGCCCTTGACATCGGAACGAACGGCGAAATTGTGGTGCGAAACAAGGGAAGGTATTGGTGCGCTTCCGCTGCTGCCGGACCTGCTTTTGAAGGCGGTCGGATTTATCAAGGCATGAGGGCTGAAAAGGGCGCTATCGCTCAAGTCTCCGTTGAGCGAACGAACGCCAAAGTTTGGCTGAGGGTTCAAACCTTGGGCGGAACTTTGCCGAAGGGAATTTGCGGTTCAGGTCTCATTGACGCCGTTGCCGCTTTGCTTGAACTCGGCATCGTTGATGAGACAGGGCGAATGAACGACAATTTGGCAGGATGGCAGGAACGAATTCTCTCTGTCAACGGTCAAAAGGCTTTCCAGTTAGTTTCGCCCGAACTGAGCGAACGGAGTGAGGGCATTGTCCTTTCGCAACGGGACATCCGTGAATTGCAGTTGGCAAAAGGCTCAATCCGAGCCGTCACTGAGGTTTTGCTGCAAGTTGCAGGTCTCAGATGGGAGGAAGTCTCGAAAGTGATTGTCGCTGGTGCGTTCGGAGTTTTCGTCAATTTGAAGTCAGCCCAAAGAATTGGCTTATTGCCTCCTCTGCCGATAGAACGGTTCTCCATCGTCGGTAATGCGGCGGGTGCTGGCGCTAAATTGGCTCTCAGGTCTGTTGAGGAACGAAGGAAAGCAGTTGAACTCGCCCGCAAAATGACCCATGTGCCCATGACGGGCAACCCCGCCTACGAAGAAGCGCTCATGGAATTCATCGGCTTTCCGTGATGAAGGTTGAAGCCAAACTTTGGAGACCCACCATCGCACCGAGAGCATTCTAACATTCCACTGGCTTTAGCCAGTGAGGGAGCGCCGTCGGTGAAATTTCGGACACGAAAAAGTTACGAGTTGCGCGTTCTGAGAGGAAAACCTGACTTACAACGCCCAACTCTCAACCTTCAACGCGCAACCCAAGTTAAAGCCGTTTACTATTCGCCACTCGCTGCCGTTTTACCAGTCGCTAATCGCCAGTCGCCATTCGCTAATGTTTCGGCTCGGCAGGAACCTCGCCCTCCTAATCCGTCTACCAACAAAGTGTTTAGGTCGTGTATTCGGCGTTGAAGCGGACATATTCCTCGCTCAAGTCACATGTCCAGACGGTCCACGAAGCAGTTCCTAAGCCCAAATCAATTCCGATGACGACTTCGTTGTTGGCTTTTAGCCATTCGTGGGCTGCGTTTTTGTCGAAGGCAACGGGTTCACCGTTTCGGAAACACTCAAAATCGCCGATGCGGATGGTCAAAGTTTCCTGCTTGACGCGAGCGGGTGAGCGACCGACCGCTGCGGCAATTCGCCCCCAATTGGGGTCGTTGCCGAAAAGCGCCGTTTTAACGAGTGCCGAGTTAGCGACCGTCATGGCAACTGCTTTCGCCTCACTTTCGCTCATCGCCCCTGTCACGCGAATCTCAATCAACTTCGTCGCGCCCTCGCCATCCGCAGCAATCATCTTGGCAAGTTTTTGGCACAATGCCGTTAAGGCGTCCCGAAATTGCTCAAAGGCTTGCGTCCCTTCCTGAATCTCGTCGCCGCCAGAAATCCAATTTGCCAGAGCGAAAACGGTGTCGTTGGTTGAAGTATCGCCGTCAACGGTTATGCTGTTGAAACTTCGGTCAACAGCGTAGCGGAGCGCCGATTGTAGCGCTTTGCGCCCGATGCGAGCATCAGTTCCGATAAAGCAAAGCATCGTCGCCATGTTGGGAGCAATCATGCCAGCGCCTTTCGCGATTCCGCCGATGTGCACCGTTTTGCCATTGATTTCCAGCCTCAAAGCGGCGAACTTTGGTTTCGTGTCGGTGGTCATTATCGCTTCCGCTGCCTCGCGCCCACCGTCCCTTGACAATTTGCTGACAGCCGCTTTTATCCCTTGCTCAACCTTGTCCATAGGCAATGGGACGCCTATTACTCCCGTTGACGCCACCAATACCTCGTGCGGTTGGACATTCACTTGCCTTTGAGCGCTCAATTCAGATGCTGCAATTTCGCACATTCGTTTTGCATCCTCAATCCCGCGCTGTCCGGTGCAGCAGTTGGCGTTGCCACTATTTGCGACGATTGCCCGAACCATCGCTTTTTGCGGCTTCAAGTTCTCCTTGCTGACGAAGATGTGAGATGCTTTGACTTTGTTGGTGGTGAAAGTTGCGGCGGCAACGCAAGGCAATTCACTTAAAACCACAGCCAAGTCCTTTCTGCCTGTCGCCTTTATGCCGCAAGCAACTCCCGCAGCCCAAAAGCCTTCGGGCGTCGTGATTGAACCTTCCGTCACCCACTCCATTTTCCGTCCACCTCCTTGAGAGTCGTGCAAGCGTGTAAGTGTGATGCGTGCAGGTGTTCCTTTGCTTTAACGCCTACACGCCTGCACTCTTGCACGCTTTCTTCTGACAAGTATGCTGCGGAAGTGGCACGATTGTTTTGTGGCTGAAAGGGGGAGTTGAGATGTTTCGGGTCGCAGTCATTGACATAGGCACAAATGCTGTCCGCTACCTTTTGGCTGAAAGGAAGGGCGACGAATGGGTTGATGTTGAAGTTGGCGGCTCAATAACTGGGCTTGGTCGCGGTCTTGCGGAACGGGGCGAACTTGCACCCATAGCCATTGAAGCGACCATTGGAGCTGTCAGCGCCTTCATGCGCCGGCTCAAATCCCTTGACGCCAAAATGTTCATCCTGCTCGCAACCGAAGCGGTTAGGTCGGCGAGCAACAGCGACATGTTCATTGAACGACTGGAGAAAACTGCTGGGGTCAAATTGAGAATCCTCAGCGCTGACGAAGAGGCTCGGTTAGCCTTCATTGGGGCGACTTCGGGTTTGAAACTTCGTTTCCACAAAGACGCCCTCTTTGCTGTCGCCGATGTCGGTGGCGGAAGCACAGAAGTGTCAATTGGCAAACTGCAACAGCCTGAAAGATGGCTCAGCGTTCCTGTGGGTTCGCGCCGCTTAACCGAACAGTTCCTAACCGATGACCCGCCAACCAGCAAGCAGATAGAAGATTGCCGCAACTTCGCAATTGAGCAACTGCAACCCGCCGCTCAAATGCTGAGGGAAGCAGCAGTTTTAGTGCTCACCGGCGGAACCGCAGCGCAATTGGGTGTCTTCCGCTTGAACCTGCGGACATTTGACGCTTCCCGCATTCACGGGCTTCCCATCAGACCGGAAGCGATAAAGGAGTGGCTTGAGCGGTTGTCAAAAATCCCAGCAAGTGAACGCAGACAAGTGCCCGGCATGGAGTGGGGCAGGGAAACTGTCATCATCGCAGGTTTGCTCCTGCTGCTTGTCGTCATGGAACTGTCCGGCAAAGACACCGCTTTGTTGAGTGCCAGATCGGTCATGCATGGTGCCTTGCTGACGATGGTGTGAACTCAATAACCGTGAACGGTCCCGTCAGTTCGCCTAATTTGAGGCATGTAAACGGGCGAGTAAGGGAAGCGTTCCGCTAAAGCCTCGTTGAAGTCGATGCCCAAGCCCGGCGCTTCGTTGGGGTAAGCGTATCCGTCGCGAACCTCGCAAGGCGTCGGGAACAAATCGCAGAAAACCTGAATACTCCGAAAATCCGTCCACTCTTGGACGCCACAATTGGGGATGCTCATTTGCACATGAATTGCTGCTGCTTGAGAAATTGGTCCCAAGTCTGCGGCGCCGTGAAATGCCGATTTGACCCCGAAAGGTTCAGCCAGCGTCATGATTTTCTTCGCTTCGGTGATGCCACCGACATGCATTGGTGCGATGCGAATGTAGTCAATCCAACGGTTAACGAAAAGCGGCAGGACTTGTTCGCGGTCGCAAAAGATTTCGCCGATGGCAAGTGGCGTCGTCGTTTGAGAGCGGATAAAGGCTAACGCTTCCTTGTGCTCGGGCGAGACAGGGTCTTCAAGGAAGAAGAGGCGGTAAGGCTCCAAGCGCTTAGCGAGTTGAGCCGCTTCAATGGGCGAAAGTTGCTCGTGGACATCGTGGAGCAATTCAACCTCCATGCCCAATTCGCTGCGCAAATACTCAAACAACTTGGGCACTTCCAGCAAGTATCGGGTCGGCTCAAAGTAAGTCGTGGCGGGCAAACCTTCCCGTTCGGCAGGTTCGTGACGCAACTTACCGGAACCGCCGTAGCCACCCATCTGCGCTCTCACGACTTTGTAACCTTGTTCCAGCCACTTGCGGACATTTTCGGCGACTTCTTTGGGGTCACGACCGTCAGCGTGGCGGTAAACGAGGACACCTTTCCGGCATGCCCCGCCAAGCAATTGATAGACAGGCATGTTCGCTAACTTGCCCTTAATGTCCCACAACGCCATGTCAATAGCGGCGATTGCCGTCTTAAAAATCGGTCCGCCACGCCAGTAGGTTGCCCGGTGCAGGAAGTTCCAGATGTCTTCAGTGTTTCGCGGGTCTTTGCCGATGAGCAGTTCCCTCAAGTGGTTGATAGTTGCGACAACTGCAAGTTCGCTGGCGTGCAATGTCCCCTCGCCGACACCGTAAACTCCTTCGTCGGTCAGAACCTTGACGACGACATAATTGATGCCACCTCGCCGATACAAATGCCCGATACCCTCAAACTTCTCCGCCGCAATTGGGTTGACGACGAACACCTTCACATCCTCAATCCTCACACCGAACCACCTCCAAAGCAGTCTGCAAATTGACCTCACTCGCACCTGAGCGGGATTAAACGGTAGGGCTCAAAGACCGAAAGCCATCTTGGGCTGTTGGGTTCAACCTGAAGGTAAATCGCCAAGCCTATTTGGCTACCTGAACCCAGATTCAAGCCAATCGCTTCCGTCCGCCTGATAGCAACCTGCAACTCAAATTTTCTGTCCGCCTCGTTCTTCTTGACCGCTGCTCGGACATGGTCTGCTGGCATCAAAGTCCTGTCCTGAAAAGGCCACCTTTCCGTTGAACCCGCGTTGTTGACACTTACATCCGCTGCCACCTTCAAAGCATCCCAATCCGGTCGGAGCCGAATGTCGAGGTTGTCCGCACCGACATAGTAACCGTTTGCGAGGCAATCCAACTGGATGTGAACCAAAGCGACGGGCTGGTTGAAGATAAACCTGAAATGCAACTCTTCACCGTTGTGGCTCAAAAAGATTTCGCCCTTGAGGGGCTGAGACGGGCGTTCCACTTTCATCGGTCTCGGAACATCTGTCAAGTCTTCTTCAACCCAAAACCAAGGCTTCCCCTCATTCGCTTCCGTCCTGCGGATAACGGGCTCACAAGCGTAGATCGGCAACGGGTCATCGCCGTCAGGAATTCCGTCACCGTCGCTATCGGGATTTCGCGGATCGGGAAGGACATACTTTGCCCTCGCGTTGATCTCTGCCGGCCAGACAAGCATTTCCCAAACCCAAGTAAATGCCAGAACTTCGTCCAAATCGCTCAAGCCATCGCCATCGGTGTCCTTCAAGTTTGGGCTGCTGTTGAAACGCTTTTCGTCCAACGGGACAGCCGGACAATCGTCAGGGATGCCATCTTCGTCGGCGTCATCGGCAACTGCTATCTTCCCGAACTTGTTGGCGAACCACAAACTCAAATTGCCACCATGCCAATGACGCAGAATCCAAGCGTTGCCGTTGTAGTGTTCACCGAAACTGTCGGCAAAGCCGTCGGGCGTGATGGCGAAGTGGTTGAAGGGATATTCGGGGTAACCGCTTTCGGCAAACTGACTGTCAAGTTGGTGGTGGAACTCGTGAACGAAGAGCCAAGCGGGGTCGTGACCGCCGAGAAAGTGGGAACTGCCGGGACGCATGTCGGCACCGTATGTCCCGCCACCGCTGGGCGCAAACTCGAAACGCTTCGCCTTCGGGTTCCAAACCCGTTCACAAGTGATCTCAACGACGGCTGGATAATCGTCCAAAGACCGCCCACGCAACTTCAAAAGCGACTCCAAATCCCGCCTCCAATCCCTCTGCGGCGGCTCGTTTTTGCCGACAGTGATGCGCTTAGTGACGATGAACCAATCGCAATCAAGCCAAAGTTTCATGTGAGAGTTGCACCAGAAGAAGAGTTGTGCCATTTCAACTTCACGGCGCAAGTAGTCAAGATATGCTCGCTCAACAGGCGGCGGCTGGTGTGCGTCGGGCGTCAGAGTGTCCACATTGACAACATCAGCGTAAACGAGAACGGCAACGGGGATTCGCAAAAACATCGTCTTGCCTTTCAGCGGTTGAGTTGCGAAAGCGAAGTCAAAGGAGAAAGCAAAAGGCACGGGCGAATGAGTGTCAACGATTTCGTAGCAATTGGGCATCAAAATGCGGAACCGATATGAAGTTGCGGGCGTAAGCCCACGCAGCAGCAAGCGATGGTAAGTCCTCCTGCCCGGCAAGGAAACTCGTTGCCACTGACTGCTGTCGGCAGGACGAAACTCGGCGACAGTTTCCGAAGGTTCGGGTGTCTCCCAGCAAACTGTTGCTTCGGTTTGTGTGGCGTTAATTTGCGGTCGTGTGGGCAAATTCAAACTCGCCGGCAAAATCAAAACTCGGTTGCCAGTCGCAATCGCTAACCATCCTGTTTTCGGTGCGACATCAAAATCGCTTGCGGGCAAGACTAGTGTCCCAAGCCGACCTAAAGCTAAAACTTTAGGGACTTCGCCGTCAGAGAAAATTGAGTTGCGGCTGGGTTTCCCATCAGGGGTGCGATGTCCTGAGTGAGCGGCAATAACTTCTCGTTCCGTGCCATCAAGAAATCCCGTGAAGATGCGCCCATTGGGCTTGGTCAAATCGCTCAAATTCGCTCGCTTGAGTTCACCGCTGTAGGAACTGAGCGCCCAAAGTTCCGAACCCACGACAGCGACACTCTCGCAAGTCCAAAAGCCTTTCAGGCTGTATGGCTCTTTAGGTTGCGCGCGAAAACTTTCAAGTTCAAACCGCCAAATTTCAACATCGCCGTCATCGTCAGCGACGAAAATCGTCCCATCACTGGCAACCGAAACATCGCAAGGGGCATTGACGCCGCTGGGATGGTTTCCGCCAAACTCGGAAAGTTTCTGATCATTGCTGTCAAGCACAATCACTTTCTTGGCTTCAGCATCGGCTACGAAAATCAAGTTGCGCCAAACCGTCAAGCCCAAGGGGCGCTTGAAACCGTTCAAAACGAACAGTCGTTTGACATCGTTGCCGACGATGTGGAAAGCGCTCACCGAACCTTTGCCTGCTTCGCAGACCAAAAGTCTCTCGTCGTCAATCCACGACAAGCCATGCGGTTCGTTCAACTTAGCGATAGTTGCTTGCAAGTGCCATCGGTTGCCCTTCAACGCAAAAATCAGCACGCGGTTGTTTCCTGTGTCGCTGACGGCAAGGCGAGTTCCGCTTGGCGTGAAAGCAACTCCTTGTGGCTTACTTAGCGGCTGGGCGAACACAATTCCGCCCGCCAAAAACAAAACGAGCCCAACAGCCCACCGCATCGCCTGTCACTCTCCCTTTTCCTTTTGCTGGCACAAGCCAAAACTCAGCGTAAGCGCCAGAAACTCTGCCTGCCATCACCCTTTGCCCAACCTGCCAATCCGAAACTCCCTCTCCGACCTCTTCAACAACGCCAGCGACTTCAATGCCCGGAATGTATGGTTGCCTTTGCGGCATCGGATACCAACCGCGCCTGATCATCGTGTCAATGTAGTTGACGCCAATCGCTTTGACGCGCACAAGCAAATGTCCGGGCTGAACTTCAGGCTCTGGGACTTCCTGCAACTGCAACACTTCAGGACCGCCAGTCCCGATTTGAACGATCGCCCTCATTTCTCATCACCTTCCGCAACGAATTTCTTCCAAACGCCCTTCGCCTCAACAAGGATGGCACAATTAAAGCGGGAGTGAACGGGACATGGCGCGAAAGCCGAGAAAAGGGACGGAATGGGAGATTCTTGTGGTCAAAACAATCTTTGCCCTCATCGGGGCTGTCTTGGGAGCAATTTTCTTTGGCTTTTCCCGCGTAGTTGCGTGGGATTACAGCGACGAAAAGTTCGTTGTCATGGCATCGCTTGGTTTTGTGATAGGTGGCATCGTCGGTTGGTTTTGGGCGGGCAAAGAACTATGGCAGGATTGAGTTGCCTCTTGATTGCACTTGAACCCCGCTAAGTCCGAACCAACCGAAAATCGGCAATTGAAAGGAGCATGGTCTCAATTTTCCGCAGCAAAGCCAGTCGGTTGCGGCGAATTTTTGAGTCTTCGTGCATGACGAGAACCTCGCCAAAGAAGCGGTTTATCTTCGGCGTCAAAGTCGCCAAAGTTTCAAAGGCTGCAACGAAATTGCGTTGTCGGACATGATCAGCAAAGGTCGGGGCAATTTCCGAAACGGCTTCGTTCAGTTCCTTCTCCGCATCAACTTGCAAAACTTCAGCATCAACATCGCCGTCAACGGTTTCACCTCTCTGCCTCGCTTGGGCAAGGATGTTGGTGACTCTCGTGAAAGCGACGACAGTTTCGTTGAACCAATCGGTTCGTTCGCTGCGAAGTTTTTGCAACGCTTGGGCTCGGTCAAAAGTTTCCGCCACATCGTCAAACCCAGCAGCCAAAACCGCTTGTCGAAGGTCGTGGTCAATCCCTTCCGCTTCAAGTAATCCATCCAACCGCTCCCGCAGGAATTCAAGGAGTTGGGCTTCTGTCTCTTCCTGAGGGCGCTGCGTCATCCCTGTTTCGCGCAAGATTTTCAGTGCAGCGCCAATGCTCTCCTTCACGCTGGTTTTCCTCGGTGCATTTCGGAGCAACATCAACAAGGTCGTGGCTGCTCGCCTCAAGCCGAACGGGTCGTGGGAGCCGGTCGGGATTAGGTTTCGGTCAAAGCAAGCGCACAAAGTGTCAATTCGGTCTGCAACAGCGAGCCAAAACCCGATTTCGTTTCGAGGCATTTCGAAATCGGGCGGCAAAGGCTTGTAGTGGTCTTCAATGGCTTCGGCGATTTCTGTCGGCTCACCGTCCAGCAAGGCGTAAACTCGCCCGATAACCCCTTGCAGTTCCGTGAACTCGTTAACCAACCTCGTTGCCAAGTCGGCTTTGCAAAGTTCCGCAGCCCTCAACAATGTGGGCGAGAGGCTCCCGTAAAGGCTTGTCGCCAACCTTTTCAATCGCTCAACCTTGTCAGCCATCGTGCCCAAGTCCTCAATGAAAACGATGTCGCTCAACTTTTGGGCAAACTCATCAAGTCGGTGCTTCCTGTCCTCGGCGAAGTAAAACCTTGCATCTTCAAACCGAGCCGTCACAACCCTCTCGTTGCCCTGCCTGACCAAATCAGGCTCCTTTGGCATCCCGTTTGAGACGAAGACGAAGTGTGGCAGCAATTTGCTCTGATCGTCCTTGCGAAGCACGGGGAAATAGCGTTGGTGGTGTTGCATGACAGTCACAAGGACTTCCGAAGGCAACTCAAGGTAGCGTTCGTCAAAGTGCCCGACAAGCGCGACGGGTTCTTCAATGAGGAAAGTAACTTCATCAACGAGTTCGTCGGGCATAACTGCAACGCCACCAACCGATTGTGCTGCTTCTTGGACTTGCAACTTCACCAATTCCCTGCGCCGTTCGTGGTCAACGACGACATGAGCGTCTTCAAGCGCTTTTTCGTAGTCGTCGGCATTTTGGAGAGTAATTCGCTTCCCTATGCTTCGCCCACCGGTGAACCTTCGCCCGTAGGTAACCCTGTCGCTCCTGACTCCTGCGATTTCAAAGGGGATGACATCCTCGCCCAAAAGTGCGACAATCCAACGGATTGGACGCCCGAAGCGGAGCCCGCTTTCTTCCCAACGCATCGTTTTTGGGAAGGAAAGGGAGCGGATAATCTGCGGCAGTGCTTCGGAGAGAACTTCCAGTGCAGGTCGTCCCTCTTCACGCTTCACCGCAAAAACGAACTCGCCTTTTTCGGTAGCCTTGACAATCAAGTCCTGAACGGGAACGCCTTGAGATCGGGCAAAACCCTCCGCAGCCTTCGTCGGATTACCTTGAGAGTCAAAGGCGATATGTTTCGCCGGACCGCGAATTTCCCTAACAATTGGCGTTTGAGTTTCAGCGACTTCGGAAACAATTGCCACGAGCCGTCGCGGCGTCCCCATCGTTCGGATTTGCCCATGCTGCAATCTGAGTTCCGTCAAAGTTTTTGCGACCAAATCCCTCAACTGCTCAAGTGCTGGCAGCATGAACCTTGCGGGCATCTCTTCCGTCCCGATTTCCAAGAGCAAAGTTTTCGGCACCACAACTCACCCCACTCCAACCGAATGCTTTGGATTTGCAACTGCGTTAAGCCATTTTGCCACACTTCTTTCCTTTCAGTGCCGATGCGCTCAAAATTGTTTGGGCGTGAATTTCTGCGGAAGGAGGATTGGCGATGGAGCGGAAGAAGCATCGCATCACTCTGACGGTCAATGGGCTCGTCTACGAGTTGGAGGTTGAGCCGCGAGAGCGACTGATAGATGTCCTTCGCTACAAACTCGGTTACACGGGCGTGAAAGAAGGATGCAGCACGGGTGACTGCGGTGCCTGCACGGTTCTGTTGGATGGGAAACCTGTGACCTCTTGTCTGGTCTTGGCAGTTTCGGCAAACGGCAAATCCATCGTGACAGTTGAAGGGATTGCCCGTGAAGGCAAACTCCACCCCGTCCAACAGGCTTTCGTTGAGCACGGCGCTGTCCAGTGCGGTTTCTGCACTCCCGGCTTCATAGTGAACTCATACGCCCTCCTGAACGAAAACCCCAATCCCGATATTGAGACAATCCGATATTGGCTTGCTGGCAACTTGTGCCGTTGCACTGGCTACCAAAAAATCATCAAGGCTGTTTTGGCTGCAGCCGAAATGATGAGGCAGCAAGGTCAACCGCAGGGGTGATTTGAAGGATGGCTCAAACCCAAGTTGAGACGAAGCGGATGACCCTTGAGGAAGTCAAGCAACTCAACCCAGACGAACAGCCGGGAGAACTGGTCAGGGGAGTGTTTGTGCCAATGAGCAGACCGACTGTGCAACACGGGAGGTTAATAGTTCGCATCGCTCGGCTGTTGGACACTTTCGCCGAAGCGAGAGGTCTGGGCGAAGTCGTGGCTGGAGATTCTGGGTTTGTCCTGAGCCGTGAGGAAGAGTTGCTTCGTGGACCAGATGTCGCTTTCATAAGCAAGGAGCGCATCCCTCCCGAAGGTTTGCCTGACGATTGGTGGGAGGGGGCACCCGATTTGGCGGTTGAGATTGTCTCACGAACCCAAAACGCTCATGAGTTAGCGCGAAAAGCCCTTGACTACCTTCAGGCTGGCACGAAAATGGTTTGGGTCGTTGACCCCGAAAGCAGAACAGTTGCCGTTTACACGCCGCCAAACCAAATCCGCATCCTTTGCGAAAACGAGGATTTGGATGGAGGGGATGTTCTGCCGGGCTTCCGAATCAAGGTGGGCGACCTGTTCAAGTGATTTCCTCTCAAGTCATTGCTCGCCTTCGCTTGCCTTTAACGCTTCATGGATGACACGAGCCAACTCCTTGAAGCGGGGCGGCTTCTGTAGCCAGCCGAAAATGTTCGGTGCTTGAATGAACTTTTGCTCCTCCCCGAGCAGATACCCTGACATGACCACCACTTTGACCTTAGGGTTTCGGCGCCTCAGTTCACCGATCAACCTATCGCCGCCCAACTCTGGCATCACCAAATCGGTGAGAACGAGGGCAATTTCGTCGCTATGGAGTTCGTATAACCTGAGAGCCTCAACGCCGTCTCGGGCTGCAATGACGCGATAGTTTAATCGCCCCAACATCCTGTGGATGACCAACCTCACATCCTCATCGTCTTCGGCGACGAGAATTAACTCGCCATTTCCTGCCGGGACACCCGAAACTTCTTCGGACACCCTTTCTTCCACCCCTTCCGAAACTGCCGGCAAGTAAATCGTGAAGGTTGTCCCTTTCCCGACCTCGCTCTTGACATCAATGAAGCCACCGTGCTGGGTGACGATTCCGTAAACTTGAGCCAAACCAAGCCCAGTTCCCTTCTCCTTCGTCGTGAAGAAGGGCTCAAAGATTCGCGGCAAGTTCTCAGGCGGAATTCCAACACCTGTGTCGGAGACACTGATTGCAATCCATTCGCCGGGGCTCATCGTTGGAACAGGCGGGCGAGCGTCATCGGAAACTGTGAGCCGCTTCAAACTAACCCTCAACTCACCGCCATCGGGCATGGCATCACGAGCGTTGACGACCAAGTTAGTGATGGCTTGCTGCATTTGAACGATGTCAATGTTGGCGATGTAAGAGCCCGAAGGTATGTCGGTGACCACGCTGATGTTTTCGGGCAAAGTTCGGCGAAGGAATTGAGGCAGTCGCGCAGGAAAGAAGCGACATCGGTTGGGCGTTGTTCTGAAGCGGTGCGTCGGCTGAAGTCAAGGATTTTGCGAATCAGGGACGCTGAACGCTCACTTTGGACGATTACCGTGTTCACGAACTCTTTTACCTCAGTTGGCAAGTCCGACCTCATCGCCAAAAGTTCCGCTCCACCGACGATGCTTGACAGTATGTTGTTGAAGTCGTGAGCGAGCCCAGCAGCGAGTTCGCCGATGGCAGCGAGCCGCTCTTGAATTTCCAACCTACTCCTTATGTCCCGCTCGCTCGTGACATCCCTGAGAACCAAAATTCGGTGCTGATTGGAGACCGGGTAGAAAGCGATTTTGTAAATTCGGTCGCCAACAAAGAGTTCGTGCCACAATCCACGCGGCGACGGACGAAGGAACTCACCTATCAGCTTCCCTGCGAGCATAACCAACGGAAGACCCTCGCGGTATCCCAACGATGCCAACATGCTTTCAGCCTTAGGGTTGCACATCACCACATTCCAGTCCTCGTCAATGAGGGCAATTCCCTCAGGTAGGTGGTCAATGAGCGTGCTGAGGATAGCGGTTGTCCGCGCTTGTTCCCTTTCGGCTGCCACCAAAGGAGTGACATCCATCAAAACGCCGTCAATCCAGCGGATGTCCCTTTTGTCATCTCTGGTCAGATTGGCTTCGAGCCGAGCCCAAAAAGTTGAGCCGTCAAGGCATCGGAGCAAAATCTGTGGCAGGCTCAACTGACCGCTCCCAAAGAGTTGCCGGAAGGCTTCTTCTCGGTCGGGGGCGATGGCAAAAAGATGCCAGAAGGAGTGAAGCGCCAAATCTTCGGGTTTAGCTTTCAGAAGCCTCAACATGGTCGGATTCGCTTCCATCCACCGACCGTCAACGGAAGCCCTGAAGACACCGACGGGCAGGCTCGTGAAAAGTTGCCGATAGCGTTCTTCCATCTCTCGCGCTTTCACTCGCTCCCTTGCTCCCTCAATGGCGGTTCTGACGGCGGCAATCAATCCGGGCAAGTGCCTCGCAGTTTTGATGACATAATCGTCAAGCCCCGCTTTCATTGCCTCAACGGCGATTTCTTCGTTGCCTGTAGCCGTGAACATGATGACCGGGCAATCGGGATAGCGAGCCTTAATTTGCTTCAGAACGCTCAACCCGTCAGTCCAGTGGAGTTGGTAGTCGGTTATGACGACATCAAACCCGCCTTCTTCAAGGACAGCACCGAGGTCTTCGGGATTAGCGACATGGGTGATTCGCAACTCGGTAAACTCCCGTTGGAGTTGACGGGCAACGAGCAATCGGTCATCTGGGTTGTCATCGACAAGCACCAAATGCAAAGGACGCTCCATACCTGATCGCCCCTTCGCGCCGACCCGTCCGTAAACCGTTTCGCTTCAGCCCAAGCCAACTCACTTGCAAATTTAGCCCGAAACTCACTCAAACGCCACAAGGAAATCAGGCAGGCAAAGGGTCATTTTTTTGCCGCAGGCAACTCAATCCAAAACCTGCTGCCTTTGCTCGGCTCTGAGAGGACACCGACTTTCCCGTTCATTCGTTCCACTCCCCGCTTCACAATAGCCAGTCCAATCCCGACACCGGGGTAAGCCGTTTCTGGGTGAAGGCGGGTGAAAGGTTGGAAGATTCGCTCTTGGTGCTCTACGGGGATTCCAATTCCGTTGTCTTCAACCCAAAGCCGGACTATGCCCTCGCGTTTTTCAGCCCAAACCTTCACCTCGGGTTTTCGGTCTGGAGGCGTGAATTTGACTGCGTTGGTCAGCGAGTTGACAACGATTTGGACCAAAAGGGCATGGTGACCGACAACTTCAGGCAGCGGTCGCGTGACGATAACTCTGGCGTCCTTTTGGGTCAGGTAAGCCTCAAGTAACTGAAGGGCATCGTCAACAATTCGCTCCAAAGAGACTGCCCCGACCGTTAATTCCATGTAACTGAGCCGTCCGTAGTCAAGCACCGCGTTAATCAGTTGGTCCATCTTGCGGGCAGCGTTGATAATGCGCCGACAACAATCTCGCCCCGTCTTGTTCAATCGGTCGGCATAGTCTTCAAGCAGAGCCTGAGCGAAGCCTTCAAGCGCCATCAGCGGCGCTCTCAAATCGTGAGAGACAGCATAGACGAAAGTTTCCATGTCAGAAGTTCGCTGCCTCACCTGAAATTCAAGGGCATTTCTTGCATCCCTCAAAATTGCTTCTGCCTGTTTTCTTTCGGTAATGTCCAAGAGGTTGAACAGCAAGCACGGTTGCCCACCGATTTCGATGGCGACGATGGAAGTAAGGACATCGCGAACGCTTCCGTCTTTCCGCTTCAATCTCTTCTCCCACTCTCTGATTTCGCCCTGGCGTCGCAATTGTTCTTCCTTTTCCGCTTGGTCTGGCGATGGCAACCAAAGTTGCAGTTTCTCGGGCGCTTGCTCAATCAACTCGTCCCTACTGTAGCCAGTTAATGCAACAAACTGGTCGTTGACCTCAACGAACTTTCTGTCCTCCTGCCGGGCAATCGCCATTGCAGTCAAACTGCTGTGGAAGGCTTTGAAAAACCGCTCTTCCGCTTCTTTCGCTTCAGTGATGTCCATGGTTACCCCTCGCAGTTTTGTGACTTTGCCGTCTTCCACCACAACGGTCACCCTTTCGCGCAGCCAAAGGATGCGCCCGTCAGCGGCGACCATTCGGTAGTCAACGGAAGCCTGTTCTAACTTTTCGCGTAGGAGGCGTTCTCGGAAGGCAACCATCCTTTCCCTGTCTTCTGGGTGAAGATGAACGAGCCAAAACTCACTTTCGGTCTGCCACTGAGACAATGGGTAGCCCAAAATGCGCTCCGCTTGTTGGCTGACGAATGTGTAGCGCTTCTCTCGGACATCCCATTCCCAGATGATGGCATCCACTGAGTTCAGCAATTCCTCCACCTTCCCCATCTTCCCTGCTGCCTCCTTCACGAGCGAGACAGACGGCTTTACTATGGCGCAATCGGAGGGAAAGGGCAAGGACAAACGCCACGCCGAAAAACCCTGAAGTTCCCCAGACCATCCACGCGAACCGAGAAATTGCGCATCATCAAAACGAACGGGAGAAGTTGAGACAAGTTTTGATTCGGGCTCAAAAGACTTTTTCGGAGGTGGTCAGTCAGATGACGCCGCTTCAATCAGTGGAAAGCGCCCGACCAAAACTTTACGAGTTGGCTGCTCGCTTGACTTCCGACCGAGATTTGAGGGAAGATTTGGTCAGCGAGATGACGCTGTTTTTGCTGGAAAGGTGGGATGAACTTCGCGACAAGCCCGATGCGTTCATCTTTCGGGCATGCTACCGACACGCCATTGATGTCCTGAGGCGAGGCAGGAGCATAGACAGCAAACAAAGAAGCGGCGTCGTGGTAGAAAGCCTTTGCGCTTTGTGCGAGCGATTGGGTGTGGATGAGTGTGTGTTTGCCTGTTCCGTCAACGGCGAGGACGACCCCGAAGCGATTTTCTCGGCTCGTTGTTTGATGCGTGAACTTTTGGAGCGGTTGACACCGGTTCAAAGGGAGGTTTTGTTGATGCTCATAGAAGGTTATCGCCCCGCCGAGATTGCTCTCAAGCGGGGCGTTTCAAAAGCGGCGGTCAGCAAATGCGTTCGCAGCATTCAACGAACTTTAAAAGCGATTATGCGCTCCTGAGATTTTTAGTGCTTCGGTGTCTCCATCAACAAAGTCCCCTTCTCCCATCGCACTTCCTTGCCCAAAGCAGTCCCAAGTTCGCGCAAAGGCAAGAAGGTGCGGTTTCGCAGCAAGAAGGGAGCGATTGACAACGGGACTTGTTCGCCATTGACCTCCAAAGTGCTCTTCCCAACGGTGGCGATAAGGTTCAAAGTGCCCAAGGTCGCTGTCGCTCGTTTCCGCTCATTGTCCCAGCCGACAATCCCTCCACTGGCTTCAACAACTGCTCGGAATGAACCGACAGAGATGCCATTTCGGACAAACGCTGGAACTTCGCATTCTGCAGGTTTGCCATCAACGAGAACGGTCACGGGTCTTGCAGGGATAATCAACCGCTGCCCGATGCGGAGCGGTGCATTTTCGGGCAAACCGTTAGCCTCCGCCAATTCCTTGACAGAAATTCCAAACCGCTCAGCCAAACTGTAGAGGGTATCGCCAGCGATAACGGTGTATCGGAAACTGTGAGCCGGCTCAACTACAGTTTGCCGTAAAGGCTTCTTCACGACCGGTCTTGTTTCAGGAGCGGGAAGTCGCGGGACTAATGTGGGAGCAGCAACTTTCGGCATCTCAGACAGTTCAGGAGACTTTTGCAATGTCCTGGGTGCTGGAGGAAGCCAAGCAGAAGCAAGTTGAATCTGCCCTGCAGGGACATTAACTGGTCTCCGTTCAACGGATGCAACTTGAGGAGTCGCAGCAACTTGCAACTGCGGCTGAGGCGCAGCGTATGATGCTGCCACCTTGCTCTCGCCATAACCCACGCTCAAACTCGGACGCGAAGAAGTTGGAACCGCTCCGGCAACTTGAGGGGAAGGCAAGTCTCTCCTTTGCAAACCCGGCTCAGTGACAACCTTTTGACCAGCACCTTCAGGTGTCGGGAGGGCGATTGTCAAGCGTGGTTGAGGCGTGATGGTTGCCATCGCAACTTGAGGGAGAGAAATTTCAGGCTTTTGCAAACCCAGTTCAATGGCGACCCTTTGACCCGCGCTTTCGGGTGTCGGGACAGCAACCGCTGGGCGAGGTTGAGGCGCAGGGGCAGCGATCGCAACTTGTGCGGGAGCCTGTGTTGGAGTGACTTTTGAGCCTTCAATTGGGGAGGGCTTGCCTTCGCCCGTTGGGACAGTTAAGGGTAGTGAAGGTTGGGTAGTTTGAGGCGTCTCAGTCAACGATACGGGAGGCGTTGCGCCGCCCCTCGCTGTTTGCCCTGGAGCGACTTGCGAAATTAGTGGCTGAGCCACTTTGTTCTGGACGATGACCAAGACCTCATTTGAGACTCCCTCGTTGCCTTCTTGGTCACGGACTCGGGCTTGAAGTAGGTAGATGCCGTCAGGGAACAAGTCCTCCTTCGTTTCAGGGTGCTTCATCGTGGTGTCCCAGATGACGCGAACCTCCATGAACCGACCGTAGTTTCCGACAGCCATGTAGATGGTTTGGGTCTTGGATGTTTCCCTTTGGGTGGCGCTGACGGTGATGCCCCTAACACCCCTGTCGTCGCTGACTCTGACAAGGATTGGGACTTGACCTCGCAGTGTATCGCCGCTTTTCGGGTGGAGGATTTCGGCTGTCGGCTTGGTTGAATCGCGACCTTTGTAGAGGGTCAGAGAACCCATTCCCTCGCGCCCTTTTGCGTCGACGACTTTGATGCTGATGATGTGAGCGCCGTCGGGGAACTGCTTAACTCCGCGCCACAAAATCGTCAATTCAACCTGCGGGCTCGGCGGGTCGATGGGAATGGGTTCATTGCCCGGCAAACCATTCACGAAAGGCTGATACCTCATCAGGTTCGTGTTATCGGGGCTGATTAGCCGAAAGCGGATTTGGATTGAGTCAACATCGCTGGGGATTGTCGCTCCATCGGAGGGTTCAAGGAAGACCACCATTGGCGCTCCGTCGGTAGTTTGAGCCCATCCGAATGCAACCATCAATGCCACCAACGCTCCGACTAACCCCCAACTTGCTCTGAACGCACAAAGTGCCCAGCGACTTACCCGCCACATACTTGCTCGCCTCCTCTCTTTCTGGAAAAGCCGCAAACTTTATGCCACAACCGCACCGCTTTGTAAAGTGCAACAGCCCATAAATGAGCGCCAACTTAGAGCGGGACATGGGACAAGGGACACGGGACAGAAACGGAAGGGGCGTGGGACGAGGGACGGGGGACGGAACGAAGTGGGAGGGCGAGGCTCTTGACAAGCCAAAACGGCAGCGAGTAGCGAATAGTGAGTGGCGAATAGTAAACGGCTTTAACTTAGGTTGTGCGTTGAGGGGTGAGAGTTGAGCGTTGTAAGTCGGGTTTTCCTCTCAGAAAGCGCAACCCGCAATTTTTTGTTAGCCTGCTTTAGCAGGCTTTGTCTTCGTAGCCGCTGACTTCGGTCGGTGGGCGAGTTGGATTTTGCGAAGCCAACCGAACATAACATGGAACTGTGCTTGTGTTAAATTCGCTTCTGAAGTGAAGCGAGCCGATAAACTTGGAACGGAGCGAAAGGGGAGACACAGATTGGCGACGACGAGGAGACGCTTGCCAAAAACTGTCGTCACTTTGGGCATTGTCAGCCTGCTCAATGATGCCAGCAGCGAGATGATTTACCCGCTGCTCCCTTTCTTCCTGCGAGAGCATCTGAAGGCTTCGGTGGCTTTTGTCGGGTTGGTTGAGGGCATTGCTGAGACGACAGCGAGCCTGTTGAAATTGGCTTCAGGTTGGATTTCCGATAAAGTGGGACGGCACAAGTTGCTGACCTTCATCGGTTACGCTTTGGCGGGCGCAACGAGACCTGTTCTCGCTGCTGCCACCGCTGCATGGCAAGTTTTGGGTTTGAGGTTCGTTGACCGTGTTGGCAAAGGTATACGGACTTCGCCGAGGGATGCCTTGTTAGCAAACGCTTGCGATGAGAGCATCCGAGGTATGGCTTTCGGCTTCCATCGGGCGATGGACCATCTCGGCGCTGCTGTTGGACCTTTGCTCGCTTCAGCAGTTTTGCTTTTTTCTCCGGGCAACTATCGGCTCGTTTTCGCTTTGGCTGCTGTTCCCGCCTTGCTCTCCCTCTTCGTCCTTTGGTTCGGCATCTCTGAGACTCCTTCGCAGTCTTTCAAACCTTCAAGCGTTGGCACTGAAAATCGCTCCACAAAGTCTCAAGTCCGTGTTGAGTTCGCAAGGGCTTGGTCAGATTTGCCATCGGCTTTCCGCTGGTATTTGGCAGCGCTTTTGCTCTTCACATTGAGCAACTCCAGTGACGCTTTCCTTCTCCTGAGAGCCAAAGATGCAGGTGTCCCCGAGAGCGCCATCCCATTGCTTTGGACTTGGCTTCACATTGTCAAGAGCATGGCGGGAACTCACGGTGGCATGCTTTCGGACAGAATCGGTCGCACCAAAGCGATTGTTCTGGGTTGGCTGGTTTACGCCGGCGTCTATGCAACTTTCGCTTTCCTTCGCAGCGCGTGGCAAGTTTGGGCGGTCTTTACGGTCTATGGGCTTTATTTCGCGCTAACCGAAGGCGCTGAAAGGGCGTTGGTTGCCGACCTTCTCCCGCCAGAAAAGCGGGGGCTTGGCTATGGGGCATTTCACTTCGTCGTCGGGGTGGGCATGATGCCTGCAAGCGTTTTATTTGGACTGATTTGGCAGTTGTTCGGTTTCCGAACAGCCTTCTTCTTCGGCGCAGGGTTAGCCCTTTGCGCTGCCGCTTTGCTTGCTGCAAAAATACGCCGTTGAAGACCGCACCGAAGTTTCGTGCCATAATGGAAACAACCTTGTTCGCCATCACCACTGAGCCCAACAGGCGGGGCAGGGAATAGCCAAAGAAAACTGTCAAGGCTGAAGTCTTTTAGGCGAAAGGAGGGAAACACAGGAAATGTCGGTCAACAACGAACTGAAAAAGCGGGCGGAAGTGCTCATCGAAGCCTTGCCTTACATCAGGCAGTTTTACGGCAAAGTTTTCGTCATCAAGTATGGAGGCAAAGCGATGGTTGATGAGGAACTGAAGCGGAGCGTCGTGCAGGACATCGTTTTGCTCCGCTATGTGGGCATTGTGCCCATCGTCGTTCACGGTGGAGGTCCCGAAATCACCGAACTGATGCAAAGGCTGGGTAAGGAGCCAAAGTTCGTTCGCGGGTTGAGGGTGACCGATGCCGAAACGGCGGAAATCGCCGAAATGGTTTTGGCAGGGAAAATCAACAAAGAACTCGTTGACCTGATCAACAGAGCGGGAGGGATGGCAGTCGGGCTCAACGGCAAGGACGCCAACCTGCTGAAAGCCAGCAAAATCCCGCCTGAGCGAACCGGCGGCGTTGATTTGGGCTTCGTTGGCGAAGTCGATGAAGTCAACCCATCCATTCTGCACCTTCTGTCAAGTGCAGGTTACATCCCTGTCGTGAGTTCCACCAGCGCCGATGAAGATGGGAACACTTTGAACTTGAACGCGGACCATGTGGCGGGTAAGATTGCCGCCGCGTTGCAGTGCACGAAACTCATCTTCCTGACCGATGTGGACGGGATTTACCGAGAGCCAAACGACCCGTCAACTCTGATCTCGGTCATGAAGGCTTCGGAAGCCAAAGAACTGTTGCAGTCGGGTGTCATTGAAAAGGGCATGATCCCGAAAGTTGAAGCCTGTTTGGAAGCATTGGCAGCAGGTGTCCCGCACACTCACATCATCAACGGCGCAATCCCCCACGCCTTGCTGATGGAAGTGTTTACCGACCGAGGGATTGGGACTATGATTGTCGCGGATGATTAGCCAAAAGCAAAATCGCTTTCGGTGGGAGGTGAAAGGAATGCGAAACTTGATGGTGGCAATGCTTGGGTGTTTAGTGGGCGTGGCGATTTTGTCAAGTCTGCTTATCGGGCAAAGCCAATTCCCGCATCAATTGCGTCAACTGACGGACCATCCTGCACCGGACTATTCGCCGTGTTGGCATCCTGACGGCAGGCTTATTGCTTTTGTCTCAGAGCGGGAAGGTGGCAGGCAAATTTGGCTTGTGGATGTGACGACCAAACGAGCGAGAAGGTTAACGAGAACAGGCAACAACTGGGCTCCGAGTTTTTCGCCAGATGGGCGCTGGATTGCTTTCATCTCCGACAGGGCAGGTCAGCCCCATGTTTGGGTTATGAGGGTTGATACTGAAACTGAACCGAGGCAATTGACAAAGTATCACGAGGATTCGCCTGCGTGGTCGCCTGATGGCAGCATGATCGCGTTCGTCTCCCGGCGAACAGGGGAACCGAGCCTTTGGGTTATGAACGCAGACGGTAGCATGCAGAGGATGTTGGTGCGGATGCCAGGCAAAGAGATAAGACATCCCGTGTGGACTCCGGATGGGAAACGCATCATTTTCTGGTCAAACATTGCAGGCGAGCCGTCTTTATGGGAATACAGGCTTGATGAGCGTTCGTTGGTGCAGTTGACGGAAGTCAGCGGGAACATTGAGAAGGCAAGTTGCTCAGCGAGCGGATGGCTTGCCTTCTCGGCAGCGTGGACAGGTCAGTGGGAAATTTGGGCACTTCCGCTGGTCGGTGGCAAACCAACGCAGTTGACAGAATTGAGGCGACAAGCGAGAGAACCAGCATTGTCAAGGGACGGTCGCTACTTGGCTTTCGTCTCCGACATTTCAGGAAACTGGGACATTTGGCTCATGGAGACACCCACTGCTATGTGGCTGAAAGTGGAACGAAAGTGAACTGCGGGACAGAGTGAATCAAAGGCTCAAGGCAAAATAGCCGGGCAGGAGAACCTGCCCGGCTGTAAGATTTTTTCTCGCCGAGGCAGATTACCACTCTTCCTCTTCGGGTGGAGGCGGTGTTTCCTTCTTCTTTTCGGGGATTTCAACCACTGCTGCTTCCGTGGTCAGAATCAAAGTGGCTATTGAGGCTGCGTTCTCAAGGGCAATCCGGACAACCTTAACAGGGTCAATGATGCCCAACTCGAACATGTCGCCGTATCGGTCCTCAAGGGCGTCGTAGCCGTGAGTTTCTGGCAGCGATTTGACCTTTTCGACGACGACGGAGCCGTCCAAGCCGGCGTTTTCCGCAATTTGCCTCAGGGGCTCTTCGAGGGCTCTCTTGACAATTTGGACGCCGAGTTTCTCATCGCCCTCAAGTTGCTGCTCCAACTCCTCAAGGGCAGGGATGCAGCGGAGCAAAGCGACGCCACCGCCGGGAACGATTCCCTCCTCCGCAGCAGCCTTTGCTGCGTTGATTGCGTCCTCAAAGCGATACTTCCGCTCCTTCATGTCGGTTTCAGTTGGTGCGCCAACCTCAATGACGGCGACGCCACCGGAAAGTTTCGCCAACCGCTCTTGCAACTTCTCGCGGTCATACTCGCTGGTCGTCTTCTCCAACTCACGCTTGATTTGTTCAATGCGTCCTTGGATAGCCTCCTTGCTTCCAGCACCTTCCACGATGGTCGTTTCTTCTTTGCGGACGATGACCTTGCGGGCGCGACCAAGCATGTCAAGGGTTACATTCTCCAACTTGATGCCCATGTCCTCGGTGATGAAAGTCCCTCCGGTCAAGATGGCGATGTCTTGCATCATTGCCTTTCGGCGCTCACCGTAACCCGGTGCTTTGACAGCGCAGCACTGAAGGACACCACGAACTTTATTGACAACAAGGGTCGCGAGGGCTTCACCCTCAACTTCTTCGCAAATGACCAGCAAGGGCTTACCTGTTCGGGCGACTTGTTCCATGATGGGGATGATGTCGCGGGCGTTGCTGATTTTCTTCTCGTAGAGCAAGATGTAGGGCTCTTCGAGGACGCACTCCATGTTCTCAGGGTCGGTGATGAAGTATGGGCTCAAGTAGCCTCGGTCAAACTCCATGCCTTCAACGATGTCAACAGTCGTTTGTGAACCCTTGCCCTCTTCAACAGTGATAACGCCGTCCTTACCGACCCTTGCCATTGCTTCCGCCACAATCTGACCGATTTCAGGGTCGTTACCGGCAATGGAAGCGACATTGCGGATGTCGTCGTTCGTCTTGACCTCGCGTTTCATCTCTTTGAGCCGCTCGATACATCTCTCGACAGCCTTATCAATGCCTCGTTTGAGCATAACTGGGTTGGCACCTGCGGCAACCAACTTCATGCTCTCCTGCAAAATTGCGTGTGCGAGGACGGCAGCAGTAGTCGTGCCGTCGCCAGCGAGGTCGTTTGTCTTGCTGGCAACTTCCTTTAGCAGTTGAGCGCCCATATCTTGGTCACGGTCTTCAAGTTCAATCTCCTTCGCGACAGTGACACCGTCCTTCGTCACAAGGGGTGAGCCCCACTTGCGCTCAATCACCACATTGCGACCGCGAGGTCCAAGAGTAACTCGGACAGCCTCAGCCACAACAGACGCACCTTGCATCAGAGCCTCACGAGCCTGTTCGCTGAACAGCAACTCCTTCTTCGCCATCTCCCAACACCTCCTTAGCGAACTTTAAGGCTGACCACCGTTTTGCTCGTTGACGGTCCCAGAGAAGGGTCACACTGGAGGCGTTTTCAATTTTAGCACTCAAGCATTGAGAGTGCTACATCGCCGAGTTCGCATTGGGTAGCAATCGTGTGCTACATTTTTGAGGGAGACTTGAGCGAGAGGAGGCGTGAAATGGCATGGCAGTGGAGAAAGTGGCTTACGGCGGGTGGACAAATTGCTACCGAGTCAGCAACGGCGTTGTGGAAGCCATCGCTACAGCCGATGTGGGACCGAGAATCATCCGCTTCGGGTTTGTCGGCGGGGAGAACGAGTTCGCGGAGTTTCCAGACCAAATCGGCAAGGTGGGTGGAGATGAGTGGCGAATTTATGGCGGGCATCGGCTCTGGCACGCACCTGAAGCAAAACCGCGAACTTACTACCCAGACAACGAACCCGTTGAAGTTCAGGTTCACGACGATTTCACTTTGGAGTTGATTCAGCCGACGGAGAAATGGACCGGCGTCCAGAAGCGCATTGTGCTCAAAATGCATCCAACCGAGCCCCAAGTTAAGGTCACCCACACTCTCACCAACCACAATCTTTGGGCGATTGAGTTGGCTCCTTGGGCTCTTTCGGCGATGGCGAAGGGAGGCAAAGCGATTTTGCCACAACCGCCTTTCATCCCTCACGAAGAGAAACTTCTCCCCGCTCGCCCAATCGTGCAATGGCACTACACCGACATGACTGACCCTCGTTGGACTTTCGGCAAAAGGTTCATCATCCTTCGTCAAGACCCTAACCGTCCCAACCCTCAAAAACTGGGCATCGCAAATCCTGACGGTTGGGCTGCTTACGCAAACGGTGACAGGTTGTTCCTGAAGCGATACAAGCATCTCGACGGAGCAACTTATCCTGACTTCGGCTGCTCAACCGAAGTTTTCACCAACGCTGACATGCTGGAATTGGAGACCCTCGGACCGCTGACGACCTTGCAGCCGGGCGAAAGCGTTGAGCATGTTGAACTGTGGTTTCTCTTCAGGGGAGTGGTTTTGGGCGAAACCGAAGACGAAATGGCTGCTGCTTTGGAGCCGATTTTGAAGCAAACAGCCCAACTGCAAGGGTGATGAAAGATGAGCCCGCAAAAGAAAGTTCGGGTGCAAACGCTGCTGGAGAAGAAACAGGCTGGCGAAAAAATTGTCGCCGTGACTGCCTACGATTACCCAACGGCTTTGCTCGTTGATGAAGCAGGGGTTGACATGGTTCTCGTCGGTGACAGCGTTGGCAATGTAGTGCTCGGTTACGAGAGCACTCTGCCCGTCACGATGGAAGAGATGAGACACCACCTCCGAGCCGTCAGGCGGGGCATCAAAAACGCTTTGCTGGTTGCTGACATGCCTTTCCTGTCCTACCAAAGCAGCGTCGCTCAAGCAATTGAGAACGCAGGGCTTTTCATCAAAGATGGGGCGGAGGCAGTGAAATTGGAAGGCGGAACACCGTCAATTGTTCAAATCGTGAGGTCACTGGTTGATGTCGGCATTCCTGTCGTCGGTCATCTCGGTTTCACTCCCCAGTGGGTTCACCAATTCGGCGGAATTAGAGTTCGCGGGCGAAGGAGCGACGAAGCCAAAAGGCTCATTGACATGGCTCACGCTTTGCAAGATGCCGGCTGTTTCGCCATCGTCCTTGAGTTGGTGCCAGAGGAAGTCGCCGCCATCATAACTGAGCGGTTGAACATCCCGACAATTGGCATCGGTGCAGGTGCTCATTGCGACGGACAGATTTTGGTCCTTCATGACCTAATCGGGCTTTTCCCCGGATGGTCTCCTCGGCACGCAAAGCGTTACGCCGAAGTTGGCGAACTGATTCGCCACGCTGTCGCCACTTACGCGCAGGAAGTCCGTGAAGGCAAATTCCCGACAGCCGAGCATTCAACGAAAATGACGCAAGAGGAACTGGAGAGGCTCAAACAGTTGCTCCGTTCGGAGTGAATTCAGGCTAAGCGAAAAGTTTTCGGCGCTCACCGAGCGCCCTCACGGTCGCCTTCAGCCAACAGGGGCGCAACCGCTCCCGCTGCCTGAACCCGAACTGACGAGCGCGGGCAACTGGCTTGGACGGGGCGGTAGTGGCGAACCTTGTTTGACCGCTTTCAACAGCCTCGCAAAGAACTTGCCGTATTCGTTGGAGTCGGGCGGGAAGAAGCCCTCATAGACGGCAACTTGTCTTCCGCTTCTGTCAACCACAGCGACTGTCGGCGTCGTTTTCACCTTTAAGCGGTCAGACAATTTCCCACCTTTGTCCCAAACCACTTGGGCTGGCAACCTTTTGCCACGGATGGCTTGACGAATTTTCGCCAAACTTTTGTCGACGAAAACTGTGAGGACAGGAGCGAAATTTTTCTCGTTGGCTTTGTCATCGCTTCGGGCATTCAAAGCCTTTCGGACGCTTTCAAGTTGTCGGAGCGAGTATGGGCATCGGGCGCTCACGAAGTCCAAAATGACCTGTCGGTGCTTGGCGAAAATTTCACGCAAGGCAACCGAACTTTCACCATCTGGGGCGACGACGGTCAAGACAAGTTCGTCAAGAGGTGCCGGGATAGTGAGGCGGTTTTGACCTTTGAGCGGAAGCGAGCACAAAAGCAGTGCTGAAACTGCCAAAACAAGTTGCCGCATCATCAAGTTTCACTCCCGCAAAAGTTCACTCACTCTCGCTGAGGTGCAGGCTCAACGATAACTGTATCACCGTCCCTCACGGAGCGGAAGACTGTCGGGTCTCCGACGATTTTGCCGAAAACATTGACCGGACTTGCTGGGCGAATTTCGTCGGGCGAGCGGCTCGCTGGCGTTGGACCGAAGAAGATGCAAAAGGCACTTCCCGGCACCCAGTAACCCAAGTCGCCGAAGTTGACGACTTCGTGTTGGTTTTCGGGTGGGCACTCAACGGGGATGGAAAAGTAAACCTCGTCGCCCCAACGGTTGGCTTCGGACTGGATAGGCAATGCTTCATAAATTCGCTTCGCCGTCTCAGTTTCGTTCAGTTCCGCTTCGGCGACGACGGAACCTGCCCGAATGACTATTCGCTTGCCCAATCCCATCACCTCAACTTTTTCACGCCCTGCTTCAATTCTGCTAACAAGGCATCGTAAGCGCTACGGTCAACGGGGATGGGCACGGGCGAGTTGGTGAAGTGGGACAGAATCATCGCATTCACGAGTTCCATTGACTTTGCACCCTCTTCAAAGGTGACGGGCGGTTCTTTGCCTTCAAGTATGGCTTGGGCGAACTGCCGGATAGCGGTGGCGTGCCCATGAGGGATTGAAGTGTCAACGGGGACATCTTCCCAAACCGCTTTTGGGCTACCCCAAACTTCTGGGCTTTCCTTGAGGAACCGACGCAGGGGAGTGGTGTAGCGCCCCAGCCGAACGCTGTTGCCTTCCTGAATGACCGTTGCGTTGTTGCCCGTGATTTCCAGCCTCTGCGGAACGGCACTGGCAACGCTTGAGATGTGGACAGCGAAGTGAGCGCCGTTTTCCCACTCAAACACCGCCGTAGCCATGTCCTCAACTTCAATCTCGTCATGTCCCCACTTGCTCAGCCGTGCAGTCACTTTGTTCGGCAGCCCTAACAGGAAGACCAAGACATCAAGGTCGTGGATGGCTTGATTGATCAGCACCCCGCCACCCTCGCCCCACCATGTTCCACGCCACTTGCCTTGTCGGTAGTAGGTCATCGTTCGGAAATGATGTCCCTGATACAAGCCGCGAACAAATTCGCCAAGTTCGGGAAGCAATTTTTTAACGGCTTGAACGGGTGGGTTAAGTCGGTGCTGGAAGACCACACCTGCTTTGCCTTTCGCCTCCTTCGCAGCAGCGACCATAGCGTCAGCCTCAGAAACCGAAATAGACAAAGGCTTCTCGCACAAAACATGCTTGCCCGCTTCCAAAGCGGCGATTGCTTGTTCGGCATGCAAAAAGTGGGGCGTGCAGATGGAAACGGCTTCCACATCGCTTTTCAAGAACTCGTTGTAGTCGGTGAAGCGATGCGGGATGTTGAACTGCTCGCAGAATTTATCCAACGCTTCAGGGACGACATCGCAAGCAGCATACAACTCAACTCCATCCATGCCTTGCAGCGCCTTTGCGTGAGAAGCGCCAATCCCAGCCACTCCAACAATACCCCACTTTAACGCCATTGCCGTTGCCTCCTTTTTTGCCGAAAGCATTTTCTCGCTCAGCCGAAATTGTAGTGCAGACCTCAGAAAGTTCGTGTCGGCACAAAACACGACTTGACAAAATTTGACTTAAGGCTTGCGGGAACACGAAGCGACGCCGCTGCGCTTTTTGGAACTGGAGTCAAAGTTCGTCGCTGAGGGAAGGTGAAGGGACTTGAGCGTTAGGGGAGTTTTGCTGACGGCGATAGCCTTGGCGCTCCTTGCGCTTGCGATGAAATGCGAACACCTTGCCCAACAACCTTTGCCAAAGGTTGTCGCTTTGACCTTTGACGACGGACCGCATCCTGTTTACACGCCTCAGGTCCTGAGCATCCTAAAGCGTCACGGCGTCAAAGCGACCTTTTTCCTGATTGGGAAGCGCGTGGAGCAGTTTCCCGAGATTGCTCGAAGAATCGTCGCTGAAGGGCACGAAGTTGGCAATCACACTTATTCCCATCCAGCCAATCTGCCCAAAGAGAACTGGGGGCAAGTCAGGCAGGAAATTGAGAAGTGCTCTGAAACCATTGAACGGGTCACTGGCGTTCGTCCGAAACTTTTCCGCCCGCCGAGGGGCTTTTTGAACTACAAAGTTCTGACCCTTGCCCAACTTGAAGGCTACACCCTCGTTTTCTGGACGGTCAGCGCTGACCACAAAGATGCGCCCACACCTGAAGCAATGGCTCAGCGAGTGTTCAAACTCGTCCATCCCGGCGCTATCATCCTGATGCACGACGGTCGCGTTCCTTCCCGCTGGAAAGATGTCAAGGCTCTCCCGCTCATCATCGAAGGGCTGCAAAAACGGGGCTACAAGTTCGTCACCGTCTCCGAACTCTTCGGTCTTTCCAAACCCAACGGGAAACTCTGACAAGTCGCGGACAATGCCTTAGCGGATTTGTTGCTGATATTTTCGGACCGAGTCACGATATGCAGGCAGGACTGAAGGGCGCAACATAGTTGAGGGCGTTGGTGGTGGGACGGAGATGCTTTTTGCGGGCTCTGCAAACGATGCACCGCCTTTCGCACCTTGCAAGGCTTCTGGGACTTGCCGCATCGGTGGTCCGTGCTCAACGAACCGACCCCAATTGATGTCGGGGCGCGAAGGTGTTTGACCTTGACGGGCTTGCTGTTGACCTTGTTGGTTGCCTTGTTGCCCGCTTAAAACTTGAGCCAGTCGAAGGAGCGTCTCCAAAACATGTTGCTGCCTCTGTTGGGCATCTTTGCCCAACCTGCCTTCTGGGAGGTTCTGTTCCAACCAACGCAAATGTTGCGACGATTGCTGCATCCTCTGCCTCAGTTCAGGTGGCAATGCATCTCCGAAGAAGCCTTCCATCCTGCTCAAAGCGTTGCGAATCGTCCCTTCCTCCGCACCTAATTGCCTCAATCGCATCTGCGAAGGGGTTTGACCTTGCATTTGTTGACGGTGCAACCTTTGGGTTTCGCGCAAAATTTGTGCTTGGCGCTGGGCAAGAGCCATCGCTTCGTTTTCGCCCGCGCCCATCTGCTGCGTTGCCGTTCCCTGCTCCATCGTCAAGGCTTGACGGAGATTTTCCGCCAACCGTTGCAAAGCAGACTCGGCTGCTCGTTGGTGGCGGGCTGCTTGCTGGCGAATTGCTTCGCTTAAGCCTTGCCGAAGCGTTTCGGCAGCGTCGGACATTTGGGCAGTCGCTTCTTGAAGGTTGTGCAAGGCTTCCGGCGAAAGTTGCGGGACTGCCCTGAGCGCTTCGCTTAGCGGTCGTCGCATCTGTTCAGTTCGTTGTCGCAACTGCTGTTGCCTTTCAGCCAAACTTTGCTGCGGCGTTTGAAGGGCTGGTTCACGCTTGGGAGTCAAACTTTCAACCTCTCCCCATTCTGGCGGGGATGGCGGAGACAAGATTTTGCTCGGAGGTTGGGGCGAAACCTTTGGGGTTGACAAACTGCTTGGCTGTGGGTTCTCGGTCTCTTGCCTCAACAAAGTTTGGTCGCGGCGAAGCCTCTCGGTCTGCTCAAGCAATTGAGCCAACAGGTTTCGCTCGCGACGGTAAAGTTGAGCCAAAGGGCTTTGAGTCGGCGAAGTCAAACGCTCTTCCGCTTCCCGCAAATCGGTCAAGGCTTCGTGAGTCCTCAGCAAAGCCATTTCGCGCAATTCCTGTTCCATCGCACCTTGAGCCTGCCTCATCGCTTGTTCGGTCGGGCGTCGCTGCAAGATGCGGGCGACATCTTGCAATGCAAAGGCAACTGTCGGCTCATCCAACTTCTCCCACCTGTCAGCCTCACGCTTCAGTTTCTCAACGAACTCATTCGTCCGCTCGGCGATTTGCTGCTGATTTGATGCCAGCGAAGACGGGCGAGCGTGGCGGCGAAGGGCATCGTGGACAGTTTCCTGTTGCGCCCTCAGCGCTGAAATTTCCTGAGCCAATTCAGCCAACTTCTGTTCAGCCAAACTTCGTTCCAATGCCCTTTGCATTTGCCAGAGTTCCTGCAGAGCGCCTTCCAAGTCTTTTTGCCGCAAATGCTCTTGCCAGTGGGAGAGCCACTCGGCAAGCCATTGATGGGTCAACGGCGTTTCAGACCATTGAGCCTGTTGAATCAGTTCACGCCAACGCTGCAGCCACCTTGACAGTTCCTGTTGCGCTTTCGCCCACTCGCCTTTTTGCAACCAACTCTCCCAGACCTTCAACCGCTCAAGCCATTCCTGCAAAGTCCCCGCCAACTTTTCGGGTTCACGAATGCGCACTGACAGCCACTTTGAACTTGCTGACTTAGGACCAGAGATGGCATCGTTGTCCTTTGCGATTGCCCGAACCCACAAAACTTTGCCGGCAGCGTCGGCAGGAATTGGCAACGCCAAAGTTTGCTCAACCTGTTGAGACGGAGCGATGTTCAATGGGACGGAGAGGGGGGAAATTGGTGGCTGCTTTGCGTCTCCCAACCCCAACTGCAACGATACTTCGCTGACCCCGAAATCGTCTTCTGTGCGAACTGTCAAGGGCAAAAACCCGCCTGCCACAGCCGAATCTGAACTGACCGACACTGCAACTTTCGGTGGGTTATCGGGGCGAATGTTTATGGTCAGCCAATCGGTTTCGCCGACGAACCCGAACTTGTCAACGAACTGCAACCTCATTTTAACGGGCGCTAAGACCACGCCTTCCCATTTGACGGTCCGGTCTTCAACCGAAAGTGAGTTAGCGGGGAGGAGCGAACGGCTGTCAGCGAACTCCGTTCGGGCTTCGGTCAAAGATTCAGTCGCTGTTCCAAGCACCGTCACCTTGCTTCCTTTCAAAACAGTCAAGGGTTGCCACCTCGGCGACGAAAAAATCTCCGATGGCAAGTTCGTGTAACCGGGAGGTTCAACGGTGACCAACCATTCGGCAATTTGAGGAGGCAAAACGACTTGAAGCCTGATGCGGTTGCTTTTTACCTTGCCGCTAAAGGCGTAAAGGACTCCGCTTTCGGCAGCAGTGAGTTCCGCCCTAAATACTCCGTCGCCGACCTTTTCCATTCGGGTTCTCTCAACTTTCCCATCCACTTGCCAAGCCAGCCAAACTCGTAAGCGCTTTGGGAGCGGAAGGCGCTGCGACGATGCTTCAACTTCCGCCGTGATGATGCTCCCTTTGAGAACGGTCATCTCTCTTGTCGCTTCCTTCCCGTTCCAAAGGACTGAAAGCCTTAGCCGACCGTGCTTTTCAAAAGCCAAGATTGCTTGGGCGTCTCGGTAAAGTTCAAGGAAAGACGGAAAGGAAAGCCAGCCGAAGCGAACCGAGAGCAACACAGAGCACAGAAGTGGAAGAGCAATTGCCCAAACGACAAAAGTCCGCTTCCGATGGTGGGCAGTCAGAGTGCTGGCGAGTCCGTTACCGTTAGCCTCTTGCCACTTGCGCCAAGCCTCGGCGATAGCAATTCGGGCAAATTGAGGCGACACGAAAGTCTCGTCCTCACGCAAATTCGCCAAGTCAAAAGCGTTTCGGAATGTCTCACCACCAACGGCGTCATCAATGGCTCTGAGAACTTGGTTCAACCGCTCCCTGAAAAGCCAACGAACTCCGAGCCAAATTGAGAGCATTGACGAAACTGTTCCCAAAGCGATGCCGGAGCGAGCAAGCCAGATAAAAGCCAGCGCTGGGACGAGTTCGGTGAAGCGGAGCAAAATTGCGAAGGCAAGGAGGACGGATGAGGCGGAAGCCACCAAGACTCCAAAGGCTGCCATCAATGCCCAAAGCCTTCGCTTCCAAGCGAGCCGTTTGACCTCCTGCGACAACGCTTTCGCTATTTCAAATCGTTCGCCTATGCGAAAAGTTTGAGCCCGGACCATAAAGGGAATCGCCCGCCTTTAACATGCCGAACCTGTCCAAAGGATAGCGCAGCGGAAGTGAAACTGTTTGCGACTCCGAAGCATGAGAGTAAAGGAGCGAAATGCCTCCTTTCATGGCAAGGCTACCCAGCCTATGTGCGTTACGCCTGTTCCTTCAACCGCCTTCGCGCTTCCAAGACTTTTTGCAAGGCTTCGTCGGGCGTTTCAGCGGTGGCAGTCAGATGCCCCATCTTACGCCCAGGGCGCGGTTCTGTCTTGCCGTAAAGGTGCAACTTGACTTCAGGCAACTCCAACGCCTTTGCCCAGTTCGGTTCACCACCTTCCCAAAGGTCACCGAGCAAATTGGCGATGGCGGCAGGGCGGTAAAGTTCCGTAGAGCCCAAAGGCAAATTGCAAATCGCCCGAACGAGTTGCTCAAATTGGGAAGTGACCGCAGCATCAAAAGTTTGGTGCCCCGAATTGTGGGGGCGAGGGGCTAACTCGTTCACCAACAGCCGACCATCTTGCGCCACGAACATCTCCACACACAGCAACCCAACGACACCTAATGCCTCGGCGATCGCCCGCGCCAATTCCTGCGCCCGCCTCGCCAACTCAGGTGCGATGCGGGCGGGCATAACGGAAGTGTCAAGGATGTGATTTGCGTGGGTGTTTTCGGCGACGGGATAGACAACTTCCTCGCCCCGCAGGTTGCGGGCGACGATGACCGAAACTTCCCGCTCCAACGGCACGAACTCTTCCAGAACGCAATCCACCTTGCCCAGTCGCTCCCACGCTCTCTCCGCTTCGTCGGGATGCTCTATGCGCACTTGCCCTTTTCCGTCGTAACCGCCTGTCGCCGTCTTCAGCGCGGCAGGGCAACCGATTTCTGAAATGGCGCGCAGCAATTCCTCGTGCGACCTCACAGGGCGAAAGTTGGGGACGGGAAAGCCGTGTTCGGCAAGGAAAGTTTTTTCGGCGATGCGGTTTTGAGCGATGCGCAAGACCCGACTGGACGGGCGGACAGGCACCATTGGCTCAATGGCTTCCAAAGTTTCGGCAGGCACATTCTCAAACTCAGCGGTGACGACAGCACACCGGCGTGCCAAATCCCTCGCCGCTGCTATATCGGTGTAAGGCGCCGTGATTTCATCGTCGGCAACTTGACCAGCAGGGCAATCGGGTGTCGGGTCCAAGACGACGACCCGATAACCCATCCGCTTCGCCGCAATGGCGATCATCCGACCCAGTTGCCCACCACCAAAGATTCCGATCGTGTTGCCGGGCAGAATAACGCCTCCCATATCGCACCCCCTTTCATGGAATGTCCGCAAGTTCACTCCAACTTGTAACGCGATTCAGCGAAGTTGTCATGTCTCCGCTTCGGGAATTTTGCTTTCCAAGACGGCTTGAGTTTGAGCCTGCCGATAAGCCTTCAACCGTTCACGGATTTCGGGATACTTGTTGCCCAAGATGGCTGCCGCTAAAAGGGCAGCATTGACCGCACCTGCGCGCCCGATCGCCAAAGTGCCGACAGGCACGCCCGCTGGCATCTGCACGATGGAAAGCAACGAGTCCAACCCGTTCAGGGCAGCGCTGGGGACAGGGACACCCAAGACAGGCAATACCGTCTTGGAAGCCGTCATGCCAGGTAGGTGCGCTGCCCCACCAGCGCCAGCGATGATGACTTCTAACCCTCGTTCTTCGGCGGTGGCAGCATACTCAAACATCCAGTCGGGCGTCCGATGGGCGCTGACGATGCGCACTTCGTAAGGGATGCCCAGTTGCCGAAGCGTTTCAGCGGCGTGCTTCATCGTTTCCCAATCGGAGACGCTGCCCATAATGACGCCAACCAACGGCTTGTCCACTTCAGCCACCTCCTTAATCAATCGGCTTGTATTCGCCCATGAAGCAGGTGAAACTTGAAAGTCACGCTGCACATGACTAATCGGGCTCGGGTTTCATCCATCGGTCAAATCGCTCCTCCCGCTCCTTTCGGTCTTCCCGCAAAAGTTCCAACATCCCTAAGGGCTTGGTGATGGGGTTGCTCAAGATGCGCTTGATAGCCTCTTCCGCTGACAAAGGCTCTTCAATCACCCTCACTTCCACACGAGCACCGTCGGGCAATTTTTCACCTTCGTCCAAAACCACAATGTTGCCTTTGACCGTCCCTTTCGCCGTCATCGGGCATCACCTTGCTCGGCTACACAACGATATTGACGATTTTACGGGGGACGATGATGATGCGTTTGATTTCTTTGCCTTCCAAGTGGGCGCGGACATTAGGCTCTTGCAGGGCAAGTTCTTTGATGGTGGCTTCGTCGGCGTCAATGGGGACGACGATGCGCCCCCGAACCCGCCCGTTCACTTGCACGACGATGGTGATGGTTTCCTGCACCAATGCTTCTTCGTCCACTTCCGCCCACGACTGCGTGAACAAACTTCCCTCATTGCCCAGCCGTTCCCAAAGTTCGTCGGTGATGTGTGGTGCAAAAGGATGCAAAATCCGCAGGAACAAATCAATGGCTTCCGAAACCACAATCCGCTCCGTCTCTCGTTCCTCGTCCCCCGTCCCTCGTCCCATTCGTTCAACGAACGGTTGCAGTTCATTGAGCAACTCCATCATTGCAGCGACGGCGGTGTTGAAGCGGAAGCCTTCAATGTCTTCGGTGACGGCTTTGACGGTTTGGTGGACTTTGCGGCGCAACTGGCGCTCTTCATCTGTCAAGTTCGCTTTCACTTGCGGCAACCTTTCGCGCCAGTCGGGGACGAACAGCCCTTGTTGGACGACGCTGAGCACCGTCCGCCAAAGCCGCGCCAAAAAGCGATAGCAACCTTCAACGCCGACAGGCGTCCACTCAGCATCTTGGTCAGCAGGACCGAGGAACAGGATGAAAAGCCGCCCCGTGTCAGCACCGTAGCGTTCGCAAATCTCTTCGGGCGTGACGACATTGAGTTTGCTTTTGCTCATCTTGTCCTTCGTGATGACCGTTTCACTGCCGCAGACTTTGCAAATAGCGACGACTTTGCCATCCGTTTCGCTCCGGTCCACTTCCTTCGGACGGCGGTAGACTTGACACTTGGGGCACCAATAAGCCTCGTGGTAAATCATCCCCTGCGTGAACAACCTCGTGAATGGCTCACGGAAGTTGACCAAGCCCAAGTCATAAAGCACCTTCGTGATGAAGCGGGAATACATCAGGTGACCGACAGCGTGCTCAATGCCGCCGACATACTGGTCAACGGGCATCCAGTAGTTGACTTTTTCAGGGTCAAAGATGGCTTTGTCGTTATGTGGGTCGCAGAAGCGCAGGAAATACCACGATGAGTCCACGAAAGTTGACATCGTGTCCGTTTCGCGCTTTGCCGGTCCGCCGCACTTGGGGCAAGTCGTGTTGACGAACTCAGGCACTTGCGAAAGAGGCGAACCGCCTTTGCCCGTAATTTTCACATCGCGCGGCAGCAAGACGGGCAATTGGTCTTCAGGCACGGGCACAATTCCACAAGCGTCGCAGTAAACGATGGGGATGGGCGTGCCCCAATAGCGCTGGCGGGAAATGAGCCAGTCACGCAACCGATATTGGACGCTTCGCTTTCCGATGCCGTGCTTTTCCATGTAGTCAGCGATGGCTTCCTTTGCTTCTTCGCTCCACATGCCTGAAAACTGTCCTGAATTGACCATGATGCCAGGCTCAACATACGCTTGTGTCATGGTCGCTTCGTCCAAATCGGCGTCAGGTGGCTTGATGACGACTTTGACGGGCAAACCATACTTGCGGGCAAACTCAAGGTCGCGTTGGTCGTGGGCGGGAACTGCCATGATGGCGCCCGTGCCGTATTCCATCAGCACATAGTCCGCCGTCCAAATGGGAACTCGTTCGCCTGTCAAGGGATGGATGGCATAAGCGTCCAAAAAGACACCTCGCTTCTCGGCTGTTTCGGCAGTTCGCTCTTCCATGCTTTCCATTAGCAACTCAGCGACGGCTTTTTCCAGTTCGGTCTTTCTCGGCGAACGCTCAATCAATTTGGGAACGAGTGGGTGCTCAGGAGCAAGGACGACAAATGTGACGCCGTAAACGGTGTCAATTCGGGTCGTGAAGACCCGAACTTTTTCGCCCAACCCTTCAACTTCAAAGTCAAACTCAACGCCTGTGCTCTTGCCAATCCAGTTGCGTTGCATGACCTTCACACGCTCGGGCCAGTGTTCCAGCAACTCCAAGTCCTGCAAAAGTTGTTCGGCATAAGCGGTCGTGCGCAAAAACCACTGCTCAAGCCACTTCTTCGTCACAGGCGTCCCGCAACGCCAGCAAACGCCCCGCTCCGCTTCTTCATCGGCGAGGGTTGTCTGACAGGAAGGACACCAGTTGACAGGCGCAGGGCGCCGATAGGCTAAGCCTCGTTCGTAGAGTTTCAGGAAGAGCCACTGGTTCCAGCGGTAATACTCTGGGTCGCAAGTTCGGATTTCGCGGCTCCAATCAAAACTGATGCCCAGCATGTCAAATTGCTGGCGCATCCGCGAGATGCATCGGTCAATCCATTCGGCAGGGTGGTAGCCGTATTGGATAGCGGCGTTTTCGGCGGGCAAGCCGAAGGCATCGTAACCCATCGGGTGAAGGACATTGAACCCTTGCATGCGTTTGAAGCGGCTGATGACATCGCCGATGATGTAGTTGCGCATGTGACCCATGTGCAGTTCGCCCGATGGGTAGGGGAACATGTCAAGGTAGTAAAACTTTGGTCGCGATGGGTCTTCGGTGACTTTAAAGAGTTGCCATTCGTTCCAGCGTTTCTGCCATTTCGGTTCAATCTCTTGCGGGTTGTATCGCTCCAGTTCTTGCATCCGAGACGCCCTCCTTATCGCAAGCAAGTTAAAGTTGCGCTTCCACTAAGTTTTGCACAGCCGTCACAGAAAAACATTTTGACTCAGCGACGCTCGTGACTGCCATGTGGCAAAATCAGTTGCGAGGGCTCAATTTGTTGCAAGGAGGTGAGCGGCGATGCGTTGGCTTGTCATTTTCATTGCAGTGTTGGCGTTCCTTTTGATTGGGTGGACTGCTGCCCAGCGAAACCAAAGTGAAGAGGCGACGAAACTGAGCGACCTTGAAAAGCGGCTTGCTGAGGCTGAAAAGAAAATTGCCGAGTTGGAAAGTAAGATCGCCGAACTGAGCAACCAAGTCAAGCAATTAAGAGCGCAGCCAAAAATCATCATCTCGCCACCACGCTTTGAATGGCAAATTCCCTTTGAGTGGCGTGTTCCAGAAGAAAGGCGCGGGTTCGGTCTCCCGAAGCCTGCACCTCAACCCTTCGTTCAACCCTACTACTACCCGCTGGAAACTCAACCTTGAGCGTGGACTCATAAGTTTCGGTCTGCTTACAAGTTACTTGTTTGTGCTGGGACAATGAGGGTGGGGATGGGGGGATGAACGAAGGACAGCCTCTGTCGTTGTGCCGAACAAGAGTGCATGTAGGAAAGGTTTTCGCTCTGCCCCCAAAACCAACAGGTCAAGATTGCCTTCCCGGGCGAAAGCCGTTATTTGGATTGCCGCATGACCCCTGAGGACAACCGGATCAACGCTACATTGGTTCGTGACCTCGGGTAAGTTCCCATTACCACCAGTTCCACCTTTTCGGTTTCGCTCGCTTTCAGGATGGCATCAACAGGTTGTTCTTCAACGATGAGGTAGCGAATCCTCAATTGCTCAGTTGCACCGCCTAAAATTTGGTAGACATAATCGGCGAGGAATTCTTCCGCACTTTGACGCATCTTCCTCAACTCACCCAGCAGACGCTCGTAATCATCTGCCAGCACATAAGGCGGGACCTCAACCCTTTCAGCGTGCATGACAATTAACTCCGCGTTGAATTGAAATGCACCAACAGCGGCGTATTTGAGCGCCAGAGAAGAAAGGTCGCTGAAGTTTACCGCTGTCAAAATCCGATCAACCCGAAAGCCACTTTCTTCATCGCTCATCACCATCGCTCATAGAGGAAGGCGGCGAAATGAAGGTCATACTTACGCCTAAAAAGTCACCGTTTAGGCTCTAATCGGCTTGAAGGGCGAGGGCAAAAGCGCGTTAAACTTTAAGTGCCGAAAGGTGGAAAAGTGTTCAAAGTTTGGAGGGCGCAAGGGAAATGCGACGGTTCGTAACGGGTTTCGTCAAAAAGGTCTTGAGGGACACGCCTCAGGTTCAGGAGATTGAGGTGGCGACGGAAGAGGGAGAAGTGGCGAAAGCGATTTGCTATCCCGACCTAACGGGTTCCGTCCGCGAGGGCGATACAGTCGTCTTGAATGTTGTGGCAGTTGAACTCGGTTTGGGGACAGGCGGCTACCACTTTGTCGTGGCAAACTTGACCCGACCTGAGTGCGAAGCAACTCAAACGGGGCACATCATGAAACTCCGATACACGCCTTTGCAGTTGAATGTCTCCGCCGCAGAAGAAGAAGGAAGTCCCCTGCGCGACTTAATCATACAAACCGCCAACTTGGGAAAGTTGCCAGTGATTCTTTGCCCGCTCCACAGTTTCATCGCACCCGCTTCAGCCGGCGTGAAAGTTGTCAAGCCAAAAGCGAAAGTGGTCTATGTCATGACTGACAGTGCTGCTTTGCCTTTGGCTTTCAGCAAACTCGTCCCGCTGCTCAAGTCTGCCGAATTGATTGATGTGACCATCACCTGCGGTCAAGCCTTCGGTGGCGACATTGAGTGCGTCAACGCTTACACTGCCCTTTTGTGCGCGAAAGCCATTGAAGCAGACGCCGTAATTGTCGCTTCTGGACCAGGGCATTTGGGAACGGCTTCGCCTTTGGGCTTCTCGGGTGTTGAGATGGGCTGGTTGATTGATGCCGTGAACGATTTAGGTGGCAGGGCAATTTTTGCGCCGAGGATAAGTTTCGCTGACCCAAGGATGCGGCATCGCGGCATCAGCCATCACACAATCACCGTCCTGACCCGACTTTGCCACACCAAAGCCACCGTCGTTTTCCCCTTCTTGAGCGACGAGAAATGCGCAATGATTCTGAGCGAGCAAGTGAAGTTCTCAATGATTGCGGAGAAGCACGATGTCGTTTGGTGGGACGGGCGCAAAGCCATCAACTTACTGCGAGAGTTGGGAATTCCGCTTGAAAGTATGGGGCGAAAATACGAGGACGACCCAGCGCTCTTCCTCGCACCAGCAGCAGCCGCAATTTGGGCGATGACTCATTGAGCGTGAAGCGTGATGCGTAAAGCGTAATGCGTGAATCGTAAAGCGTGATGGCGGAGATGCTTTATGGCTTTTGCTGCGCTGTCTGTTCTACTTGCTGCTGCAACTGCTCAAACTCAAGGGGATGTTCTTCCTGCAGGTGGCGGAGAGAAATTTTGCCCGTAAGCCAAACCCAACTCATCGGGAAGACGCCGGGCTTGAAGTGGACATGGTAAAGGTGCCAGATGATGATGGTCAGGAAGGCGAGGAGCGCCTCGTAACTGTGAATCAATCGGCAAATGTGCCAGACCCAAAGGGGAAGGTAAGTCAGAGCCTGAGCCTCAAACCAAAGAGCCAAACCTGTCAAGACCATGACCGTTGTGCCCCAAACAACGGCGTAATACTCCAACTTCTCAATCCAGTTGAACCTACCGAACTTGGGCTTCTCGTCGCTGAGCCCCAAATAGCACTTGAGCATCTGCCAGATATCGGCGAAATCTTTCATCGTCCACATCATGTGCCTCAACTGTTCGCGCCCTCGCGGCGTCAGCAAGTAAATCACATGCCAAACCGCAAGAGCCATCAACATGACAGCGCCAATTCGGTGAATGATGCCCCGAAGTTGGGCACTGCCGGGAAAAGCGAAAAACCATCTCGCCCAGCCCGAATCAGCGTAACTTAGCGGCAAACCAGAAATGACCAACAGCGTGAAGGAAATCACCAGCACCAAATGTTGAAGCCGCTCATTGAGGGTAAAGCGCTCAACATACTCGTGCGAAAGCGGGTCGTCAGGACGATGGGGCGAGACGGCGTGGCTTGGGCGACCCTTCAAGTAATTGCGGATGTCAAGGACGATGTAAACCGAGAAGTAGCCAATGAGACCTGCGATGAGCAACTGGTAAAGCACCTTGATGAGCCAGTAAATGGGGCTTTCAGCGCGAGTGCCAGCAAAGTGGACTTTCCCGAACGCAACTTTCTCCCCAATGCCCGGATGACAACTGCCACAAGTTTTGGGCAAGTTGTTTGGGTGAATGGGTGAGCGTGGGTCAGTCGAGGGCAAGATGTCATGGGCACCGTGGCAGGACGCGCAGTGGGCAACTTCTGTCACGCCGTATCGGTTCATGATGCCGTGATAACTCGTCCGGTAAGTCGCCAACCTCAAAGTTGGAAGCCCCAACCTTCGTTGCAGAACTTCGTTTTCGTGGCATTTGGAGCAAGTGGCGACTATGTGTTGTGGGTGGACGAGAGAGGTCGGGTCTTGAGGGCTTCGGATGACATGCTCGCCGTGGCAATCGGTGCAAACAGGCGCTTCCTTGACGCCTTTCGCCCACGCCTGTCCGTGAATGCTCCTGCGCCATTCCTTGTAAATTTGCTCGTGACATTGACCGCAAGTTTTAGGAAGTTGGGGTCTGGCAACTTTTGAGTGCGGGTCAGTTGCAGGTCTGATTCCGTGAATTCCGTGACAATCGGTGCAAACGGCTGGCGGCTTGTTGGGAGCAGACTTGCCGCCTTTGACCACGCCTTTGCGGAGCAACTGACCGTGAACGCTCCGTTCGTAATAAAAAAGCGTCTCGCCTTTCGGAATCTGATGCCATTCAACTAACTGGGCGTCACTGTGACAGCGGGAACAAGTTTGAGGTATGTTGCGTCGGTTGACTTGAGAGTTCGGGTCTTTGGCTGGCAAGATGTTGTGGTGACCGTGACAGTCAGCGCACCTCGGCGCATCGGGGTCACCGCGAGCGACCGCTTCGCCGTGAACGCTGTCGGCGTAGGACTTGAAAATCGCCACTTTGAAGCCGGGAGCTTGAGGCAACTCCCGTTCCAAATGGCATCGCCCGCATTCAACCTTTTGAGTGTGTCTCGGGTGGGGCAACTGGGTTGGGTCAATGTCGTTGTGGCAATCGGTGCACCGCAACTTCCCGTGAACGGAGTTGCGAAAGGCTTTCTCGTCAACATAAACGCTTCTCTTGCGCCCGCGAACATCAAAACCGTAAATGTCGGGGTTGCCGTGACACTTTTGACAAGCCCTGATTTCCTGCTCAGCCGCCAACTTGAGTTGAGGGCGGGTCACTCTGACTCCTTGCCCCCAAACGACTGCCAGAATCCAAAAAACCAGCAAAGCGCTCGTCAAGGTCATTTGACGCATGACCGAAACCCTGCACCTCCAACAAGCCTATCTTTGCGAAGTGGCTGGTAGGTGGCAAAGTCGGCAGTATCTGTCGGCATGGCAAGTTGAACACAATTGTCGCTGAAGTTGCTGGACGCTGTCTTTGCCCTTGATGCCTCTTTGCTTCGCCAACTCGCCGTGAGTCTTGACGAAATCGCGAGGGTGAGGCATCGGCAACTTGTGGCAGTCCATGCAAGCATTGCGCCCGTGACAGACTTGACAACCGATGCCTCCATCGCTAATTCGCTGGGGGTGAGTTTGACGGAAATCGGGCGTGTGGGAAGGCGGGCGTTTGCTGTGACACTGGCGACACTCAGGTTCGTTCCAAGTGTGGCATCGTTGGCAAAGCGCCAAGTCCTTTCTGGCTTCACGGACATGGATGCTGACGAAGTTTTGCGGGTGAGGCATTTCCGTGCCGTGACAGTTGGAGCAAAACTCTTGCTTGTGGCATGTCTGGCAACTTAGCAACCCTTTCCTGAGCGCCTCTTGTGCGTGCCCACTTTTAACTCGTCCGCCGTCCCTCGTCCCTCGCCCCAAAACGAAATCTGGCTGTTCGTGGGACTTGGGCTTGGCGCCGATGTGGCAGTTATCGCAAAACTGCTTGGTGTGGCAAGTTACGCACACTTGATGGCTCGTTTTGCGAACAGCAGTGTTTTGAGCCAATTGATTCGTCTTCGCTCCTTGAGCCCAAGCGCCCGCCAATTCGCCGTGCCTTTGCAGGAAGTCAGGTGCCTTGTGGCTCTCGGGCAAAGCGCCCTTGTGACATTCATCGCAAGACTGTTTCGTGTGGCAGTGGTAGCAGAGTTGGTGCATTGTTAAGCCAGACCATTTTTTCAACTCGCCGAATTTGACTAACCGATTGCCGTGACCTTTGAGCCATTTCGTGTCGTGCCGCATGAGTTTGTGGCACTCTTCGCAGTAATCGGGCGTGTGGCAGGCGTTGCACATTGCCGGTTGCTCGGCGGCGTTGCCGAAGTGGAATTTGAGCCATTGCTCGTCGTGGGAAGAAGGTCTTCGGTTCTGGTGGCAGGCTTGACAGAAGAAGGGTTTGTGACAGTCGCCGCAACTTGCTGGGTCCTTTCGGACTTCAAACTTGTGGTTGGCAAACCAGTTCTCCTCAAAGTGTGACGGTGGCTTCTCAGGTTCAACGGGCGGGATTGGCGGCATCTTAGAGTTTGGACCGATGCTGACGATGTAAGCGACCAACGCTTTCATTTCCTCTGGCGGCAAATCGTAAGATGGCATGACGGTGTGGGCGTTGAAAGCGCCAGGGTTTCGCAAAATCGCTTCAACCTTCTTTGGGTCTCGCTTCCCGCCCAAACCCAAGTCAGGACCTACAGGTCCGCCTCCGCCGTTGATGCCGTGACATGTGTAGCAACGGAGTTCAACAAACAGTTCCTGCCCCCGCTTTGCCAGAGGGGAAAGTCTCTCAGGTTCAGGCAATGCCTCCATGCCTTTGATGTTCAAAGCGATGATGGCAAACAAGATGACCAAGCCTGTCGTGACTGCAGGCAGTCGACGAAGGGGATGTCGTTCGGGGTTTCGCTCAATGAAGGGGACGATGAGCAAAAGGATGACGAGAAGGCTCGGCAAAATGAACGAGCCGACAAATTCCAAGTGCGGCGGGAAAAGTTTTAGCAACTCGTGAAGCCAAAGGACATAGAAGTCGGGATGGGGCTTGTAAGCAGTGTCAAGGGGATTGGCTCGTGGTTCAAGGGGTGCGGGGAACTTGGCTGAAAGCCAAAACAACAGCGCCAGCAGCAAAATCGCACCGACAGCGATGCGGGCTGTGTGGTCGGGATGAAGCCTTTGGGTTTTGGGAATTTCACCTTCGTGCCCGACTTTGACCCATGCGGGTGTGACGCCCAAGACATGGACTTGCCTTATGTGCCAAGCGACGAGCAGGAAAACCAAAATGGGCAATAGGAAGACATGCAGCACATAGAACCGCATCAGCGTAACTGCGCCGAGTTGCTCGCCGCCGCGAAGGAAGTTGGCGACAGCGTGACCGATGAGCGGAATGCCCTCAGCAATTTTCAACCTGACGGCAGTGCCCCAGTAGGCTTTTTGGTCCCAAGGCAAAGCGTAACCTGTCAAGCCGAAGCCAATGACGCACAGAAGGAGCAAAACTCCGCTCACCCAAATCATCTGCCTCGGCTTTTTGTATGCGCCCCACAAAAAGACGCGAACGAGGTGAACGATGAGCAAAAGCACGATTATCCGAGCCGCCCAGTAGTGGAGCGCTCGGATGAATTTGCCGAAGGGCAAGTAGTGCTCAATGTATTGGACGGAAGGGTAGGCTTGGTCGGGCGTCGGGCTGTAGTAGAACATCATTGCCCCGCCCGTGACGAACAAAATCACCAAACACAAAAGCAACAGGGCGCCGAAGATATGTCCCCAACCGACGGTGGCGGGCAAAGGTTGAGACCAAAATCGGTTCCAAGCGCTGACCAAGCCTGTCTCTCTTTCAAGCCAATCCAGAAAGCGACGCAACATAGCGCCACTCCTTTCGTTGACTTCCAACTTAAGCAGTCCGCCCGAAACGAATGTTCAGCGCAAACTGACTTATAGCCAATTTCAACTCGGCGACAGCGCACCTGCCTATAGGCTTTGCCCTTTCAAACGCTTAACGCTGAACCCTCAGCCCACAACCCCTTTTCAGTTTGCCATTAAGTTCGCAGCCGAACGAAGATCTCGCCCCCTTCAATCTTGTGCTGGAACTCGTCAAGGGGGCGAGGCGGTGGTCCGGATTTGACCGAGCCGTCAATGGCGAAATAGCCATCGTGGCAAGGGCAGAAGAAGGCTTGCTTGCTCCTCTCCCACCGGACAGCGCAACTTGCATGGGTGCAAATGTTGGACAGAACCTTGACCTTCCCATCGCCCATGACGACGACATAGACTGTGGTCCGTGCAGTCCTGATAACCCAACCGTCGCGGCGTTGGTAACTCAATGTCACAGCCTTAGGCTCGTTGGGGCGAAATTCAGAAATGTGACCGACGCGAATCCAAGGCGCTTTTTCTCGCCTGAAGGCAGGGACAATCAGCATCACAAGTGTGGGAACGCTCAAAGCAACCGCCGCGACTCCTGCAGCCATTTTGACGAACATGTCGAGCCATCTTCGCCGAGTCATCAGCTCTTCTGCCATAGCCATCACCGAAATCATGCGACGATTTTCGGAGTTGAGAAAGCAATTTGCTGCATCCGAAAAATTTAGCCGAACCTGACGCTTTCCCTGTCAGGTCTTTTCCCTGAACCTCCATGCGAGCCGCAGAAATTTTAGTCACGAAATTGTTGCGAGTTGCAGGTTGCGCGTTCAAAGAAAATCCCTAACCTGCAACTCTCAATCCGCAACCAAATTTGTCCACCGACTGAAGTCGGTGTCTATGGTAACGAAGCCTGCTAAAGCAGGCTAACTTGAAAGTTGCGAGTTGCAGGTTGAGCGTTCGGAGAAAAACCCTGACCCGCAACTCTCAACCCTCAACGCGCAACCCAAGTTAAAGCCGTTTACTACTCGCCATTCGCTATTCGCTACTCGCTGCCGTTTTACCAGTCGCTAATCGCCAGTCGCCGTCGTTTCGGCTTGAGGTTCAATTGAACTCCCAGTCGTGATTGACGCAAAGCGGTGGAGAAGTGCACTATACTTGAAGGGTCGGTTCAGTCAAGTTGAATTCGCAACCCATAAACGCTCAACTTTTGGGCAAGGGTGACAGGACCTCATGGGGCGACGAAGTTTTCATCGGTTCAACCCAACCGTTTCGGTTCCAAGGTTGTTGGCGGGTCGTGATGTTCGCCAATGGGTGCGGGAGTTCCTTGAAGGGATGGGCGAGCCCGAACCGCAACCTTTCACGCCTTCCGACTTTCAAATCGCCGCTTTGAACGCCGTTCTTGAGCGAGACACCATCGTCGTCGCACCAACAGGCAGCGGCAAGACTTGGATTGCCGAGCAAGCAATCGCTCACTTCCTCGCTGAAGGGCGGCGGAGTTGGTATACGACGCCATTGAAAGCCTTGAGCAACCAAAAATATGACGCCTTCAGGGAGTTGTTCGGGGAGGAAAATGTCGGGCTCTTGACAGGCGAACGGCGGGAGAACTCTCAAGCGCCGATAATTGTCGCTACGACGGAAGTTTTGCGCAACTTGCTTTATGCCGCCTCTGGCGAGGTCGCTGCCGACTTCATAGTCCTTGACGAAGCCCACTACCTTGCCGACCCGGAGAGGGGAGTGACTTGGGAAGAGGTCATAATTCTCGCACCGCCTGAAAGCCGCTTTCTTTTGCTTTCCGCCACCATTGCCAACGCCGGTGAACTTGCAGGTTGGATGAAAGAAGTTCGCGGGCAAGAACCTGCCCTCATCTGGGTTGACAGCAAGGAGAGACCTGTCCCGTTGAGATATGGCTTCCTTGACAAGTTTGGTCGCCCTCTCCCCCTCAAAATTGTTGACCTGCTACCACAAAAGGCGCTGAAGCGACTGATTTGGCACAGCATCAACCCTGTTGACTTGGTTCACCGACTGAGGGAGCGAAATTTGCTGCCGGCTATCATATTCCTGCCGAGAAGGCGCGATTGTGACGAAGCGGTCCGTATGTTCCGCAGGTATCGGATGGAGGAGGGTCGCGAGGAGCGAGAAGCAATGTTCGCTCAGTTGGCTCAACAGTTCCCGCGACTTTGGGAACATCCACTTGCCCGCTACTTGATTGAAGCGGGTGTCGCGCCACACCACGCAGGTCACTTGACAGCGTGGAAAATCGCCGTTGAGAGGATGTTGAGGGCAGGTTTAGTTCGTGCTGTTTTCGCCACCACAACCTTAGCGGCGGGGCTTGATGTCCCTGCGAGAACGGTTGTCTTGCCCACATTGAGGGTTCGGGACGAGAAGGGTGAACGAACCTTAACAGCCCTTGAGTTCCACCAAATGACAGGTCGCGCAGGGAGACGAGGCAAGGATAAAGTCGGTTTCGTCCTCGTAATCCCGCGACACCCGAGAGATTTTGAGCGGGCGAGAGAATTGGCTGAAAGTGAGCCTGAGGATTTGCGCTCCGCCTTTCGCGTCCAGTATTACCAAGTCCTCAACCTCTTGGCAACGATGGGCTACGAGGACGCATTGACCGTTTTGGACAAAAGTTTCGCCGTCTACCAGATGGCGAGGCGAAGCCACAGGAGGGCGAGAACCGTTCGGCAAGAGTTGCGGACGGAATTTAAAAGGAGGGCAAGTTTGCTGCAAGAATTGGGCTACCTCGACGAAAATTGGCACCCAACGATTATCGGCGAGTGGGGGTTGCTCATCAGGCATGAGAGGTCGCTCTTCATCGTTGAAGCGGTTCGGCAAGGTCTGATGGACACGCTTTCGCCTGAGGAGTTGGCTGGCTGGGCTGCAGCCTTCACTACGGAACGCTCACCCCGCTACCCTGTAGCGCGCGTCAACCTTGAGCCGCTATGGTGGCTCGTTTATGAGTTGGAGGAACTTGAGGAAAAGCACAAACTTGAGCCATCGCGGTTCTCCGACGAATTTGAAGGCGAGCACTTCAGCGATGCAAACAGAAGGGCTGCAGCAGTGTTCAGGTGGGCTGAGGGCAAGTGGGATTGGAACATGCTTGTTGAGCGGAGTGGAAGCGATGAGGGAGATTTGCAAAGGCTCATCCTGCAAGCGGCTGAAGTTTTGAGGCAGTTGGAAGAGTTGCCTTTGCCCGTCGCTTCGCGGGCGAAAATGGCTCGCCTCTCCCTTTTGCGCGACCCAGTCACGGATGTTTGGCGCCCAACGGAGGGCGAATAGTTGCAAATTTTTGCCTCAATGCCTGAAGGAGTCGAGCGGGTGAGGCAGGATGAGGAAACTTGTCGCCGAAGAACGAATTGAACGGTGGAGGCGATACAGACCTCAGAAACGGTTTCCGATTGCAGCCATTTTGGACAACATCCGAAGCGCCTACAATGTTGGCTCAATGTTTCGGACGGCTGAATGCGCCTACATCGCTGAGTTAGTTCTTTGCGGAATCACTGCTCGTCCGCCACACCGAAAAGTTGAGAAAACTGCTTTGGGCACAACCCAACTGGTCCCTTGGCGCTACTTCTCGGACACGATGGAGGCTGTTCAAGTCCTGAAAGCCGAAGGTTGGACGATAGCGGCTCTGGAAATCACCGATGAGAGCATTCCCATCCAAAGCATCAAGCGAAGCCATTTCCCGCTGGCTTTAGTTATCGGGAACGAGGTCACAGGCGTTGACGACCGTGTTTTGGCTGCAGCCGATATGGTCCTTGAGATTCCCCAGTTCGGCGAAAAAGAGTCGCTCAATGTCGCTGTCGCCTTTGGGATCGCAGTTTACTTGCTGGTAGAAAAACTTCGCTCGTTTGCGGAAGAAGTTGGCGACCTCGGTGAAGTTGATCAAATGAGTCCTGTGGGAATTGCCGATAAGTTTGCTGAAAGGGGCGATGGAAATGCTTGTCTACGAAATCATCCGCAAGAAACTTGACGGCGAGAAAAACTCGGCGGAGGAAATTAGGCAACTTGTGATGGGGTTCGTGCGTGGGGAAGTTGCCCCAGAACAAATGGCTGCATGGTTGGCAGCCGTCTATATTCGTGGGCTGAGCGACGAGGAAACTTGGTGGCTGACCGAAACGATGGCACAAAGCGGACGAACCATTGATTTGTCATCAATTGACGGCGTCAAAGTGGACAAGCACAGCACAGGAGGGGTTGGGGACAAGGTTAGTATCGTTGTCGTCCCTTTGGTCGCTGCTGCGGGAGTCCCCGTGGCTAAACTGACGGGGCGAGCCCTCGGTCACACGGGTGGGACCGCTGACAAACTTGAAAGCATTCCTGGCATGAGGCTCAACTTGAGCGAGGAAGAGTTCATCGCTCAGGTTAAACGCATCGGTTGCGCCATCGCCGTTGCAACCGAAGATATCGCTCCTGCCGACAAAAAGATTTACGCCCTCAGGGACAAAACGGCAACTATCGCTTCCATTCCCCTCATCGTCAGTAGCATCTTGAGCAAGAAACTTGCAGGCGGTGCGGATGCGTTTGTCTTCGATGTCAAATTTGGAGACGGTGCTTTCATGAGACAGTTCGAAGACGCCAAAACTTTGGCTGAAGCGCTGGTGCGCATAGCGAAATTGGCTGGCAAGAAAGCAGTAGCCGTCCTATCAAGCATGGAACAACCGCTCGGTCGAGCAATCGGCAACGCTGTCGAGGTTGCGGAAGCAATCGATGTCCTGAAAGGCAACGGTCCCGACGATGTTCGGGAACTTTGTCTCGCCGTTGCCGCTCAAATGTTATGGCTGGGTGGGGCAGTAACAAACCCTGAGGAAGGGCACTCTAAAGCAATGGAACTTTTGCAAAGCGGTGCTGCGTTGGAAAAATTCAGGCAGTTGATTTCAGCCCAAGGCGGAGACGCCAGCATCGTGGAAGACCCAACAAAGTTGCCGCAACCGTCTTATCGGGTTGAAGTCCAAGCCGAGCAATCGGGGGTAATAGCCAAAATCGCTACCAGAAAGTTAGGACTCATCTCGGGTCAACTTGGTGCCACTCGGATGGGTGCCGAGCAGATAGACCCAAGTGCGGGCATCATCGTCATGAAGAAGGTCGGTGAGCCCGTTGAAAGCGGGGAAACTCTGGCAATTCTACAAAGTAACAAGCCAATTGACAATGCAATAGCGGATGAAGTTAGGGATTGTTTCGTTGTCGGAAGTTCTGCGGAAAGGCTGCCTATTTTGGCAGGATTTGTCGGATAATTTCCCGATTTTGGATGGTCCCGTGCGGAGTTGGGTTGCTTTTCGCGGCGAAATGGGGTAAGATATAAGCGGATACTTGCAGCCTCAAACCTAAAAAGCCCCAAGCCGTGCCACGAAGTGGCAGAGGTGATTGTGTCTTATGGCTGTAACGCAGCGAAAAAAGGCGAGAAGGCGCCGTTCCCGAAAAACTGAAGAGTGGCTTGAGGAGGTTGATTTGGTCGAGCCACTCTCTTTGGAGGAATCGCTCTTGATGCCAGAACACGAAGAGGAATTTGGTTTGGAGGAGCCGCTTGCTGAAGAAGAAGGCTTGGAGCCGCTCCCGGAGGAATGGGACGAATACTGGTTTGAAAGGGAGGAAGAGTTGCCCGAACTCCCTGAGGACCTTGCCGTTACGCCTGAGGAGTTGGCAGAAGAGGAAGAACACGCAGCTGTAGAAGACGCGATGGCTGCGTGGGCTCGGGAATTGCGTCGCCGCCCGTTATTGGACAAAGAACAGGAGCAACAACTGGCAAAGCGGATGGAGAGGGCTACCCGCGTTCGTCAGAACCTGCTTCGCCGGTATGTGGAGAAGGAGTTCGGCATCAAGTTGAGGAAGTGGAAGGAAAACGAGACCTTCGATGACTACCTCTTGGTGCTCAAAAATGCCCTCAAAAAGTTGCCACCAGAAAGGCTGGAGGAAATAGCGCGTCAATTGGGTGTCCCTGAGAACGAATGGAAGCGGATGAGCGCAGAGCGGCGTCCGGGCTACCTGGTTGAAGTCATAAGCCAGCGCTATTTGCAAATCGCAACCCCTGAGGAGGTGGAAATCATAAAGGACGGCGAGGAAGCCCGCCAAATCATGATTGAGTCCAACTTGAGGCTTGTTGTCTCCATCGCCCGTAAGTATCGCGGTTACGGCGTCCCCTTGAACGACCTCATCCAAGAGGGTAATATTGGGCTGATTCAGGCGGTTGACAGGTTCGACTGGCGCAAGGGAACGAGGTTCAGCACATGTGCGACCTTGTGGATCAGGCAAGCGGTCATCAGGGCTATTCAGGCTCAAAGCCAGTTGGTTAAGTTGCCCACTCGCATCAGCGAGCAACTGCACAAACTCAACAGGGCTCGTGAAATCTTGACCCAAGAATTAGGTCGCGAACCGACCGCTCAGGAATTGGCTCGGTTCATGAAGATGCCGAAAGCCCAAGTCGAGGAACTCCTCGGTTACCCACACCAAGTTTCCTCGCTGGATGAGCCCGTTGACAGTGAGGAGAAGGTGACCCTGTTGGACGCCATTGAGGACACTTCCACCCTCAACCCTGAAGAAGAGATGCTGCAGCGGACTTTGCGTGAGCATATTGACCGAGCCTTGAACGAACTGCCAGAAAACTACCGAACGGTCATCAAACTCCGCTACGGTCTTGAAGACGGTCAAACCCATACCTACGAGGAAATTGGCAGACGCCTCGGTCTGTCAAGGCAGCGGGTCAAACAAATTGCCGATGTGGCACTCAAGCGACTGAGGCAACACCCCTTGCTCAAGCAAGCAAGGCTGGACGCAATGGCTTCGTAATGCTGCTCTTAAGCAAAAAAGAAGGGCGACAGGATTTACCTGCCGCCCTTCTTTCTTTTTGTCATCAAAGTCTCGCACTATTGCTGGCAACGCCAGTTCCACTTTTCGGGGTAAAGTGCGACATACATTTGCGAGTCTCGCGCCCACTTAACATGTCCGTCGCAGAAAATGTAGTTTCGTCCTTCCATGTGCTGCGGCACCCAGTCAGGCCAAGGGTGAGGAGCAGTCCAGACAGGACTAAATCCTGTCCACTTGCCACAGTATGGGTTCCAAGAGAAGCCATGCCAACCTTGGATTTCCACATATCGGCAGGACTTTCCAGTGTCCCAGAAGAGAATGTGTTCAGCAGGTCGGCGGATGTTGGGAAGCCGCGCCGCTGGACCAAGGTAAACTCCGTTGTCGGCAATCCAGTTGTTGTAGGCGAAGCCTGCATTGTTGTTCCGAGTAGCACTCGCGTAAACTGCTGTGTTGCCAGATGGGCATGTCCAAATTTGGTTATTGCGAGCATAGGTAGAGCAGACTAAGTAGGCGAAGTTGGGAGTCGGTCCATCCGGTGTCCCGAATCTGGGGTCTCGCTTGTTGTATTCGGGCCATGTCCACCAACCCCAATACTCGCCATAAGGGTCTCGTTGGTTAGCGTAGTAGTGGGATGGCCAAACTTCGTCTGTCCGACCGCCATCGTGAATGCGGTAAAGTTCCATGAACTGCTCATCGTAGTCTTGGACATACTGCATCGTTCCCATTGCAGCGTTTCGTTGGTTGGATGTGCACTGGGACTGCCTCGCCTTCTCCCGTGCTTGAGAGAACACGGGGAAGAGGATGGCAGCCAAAATGGCAATAATCGCGATGACGACCAGCAATTCAATCAAAGTGAAGCCTCGCGACTTCATGACCCTCACCCTCCTTTTGCAAAAGATTTTTGCCCCGCATCAGCGAGGCAATTGTTTCGCGGGCGGAGCACCGTGAATACCGGCTCCGCCGTGAATCCCCGCACCGTGCATCCCTGGAGGCGCTCCTGTCCCTCCCTTCCCCGGATATGCCCCAGGACCAAGCACACCCGGAGGAAGTTTGGGGGCTTGATGGATTGCCTCCTGAGGGTTGATGTAGGGGGCTCGCTTCGGTCCGGAAAGACGCCAGTAAACGAGACCGACAATGACGAGAACAACTACGATGACAAGTCCCACGACCCAACCAGGCACTTCCTTCCGCATAACTTGACCACCTCCTACTTGGTGTTTCACTGCGTCGGTCGCAATTATGTCACAAAGTTGCCCTCAAGTCAACATTAACCGAGTATGTTCGAAAATGGTGTTATAATGGGGTGATGAGGTGAGGAAGGATGGAAGGAAGGGCAAGGATGAGACTGACGACAATTCCAATTCATCAAATCCTTTCCCTCGCTCAACAATTCTGCAAAGAGAGACCTTCAAGGAAGAAAAAATTTGGGCGCCCTTTGACCTACCCAGAATATCTCATCTT